>TARA_R100001443_G_scaffold453_11_pt1 | contig 16295 bp, 45 predicted proteins | sample TARA_R100001443 | Tara Oceans TARA_R100001443 (sample SAMEA2622142) | marine metagenome | biome: marine biome (ENVO:00000447); feature: deep chlorophyll maximum layer (ENVO:xxxxxxxx); material: "saline water (ENVO:00002010), including plankton (ENVO:xxxxxxxx)" | depth 50 m
ATAGAATTTAAACTCTAATTTGTCGATTAATTTTCTATCTTTTTCTTCGTATTCGTGGTTATGAAGTAGTAACTCTAGGTAGTCTAATTCTTCATCAGTTAGTAATAAATTGTTCATTAATTTACCTCCTTATTTGTTTCATAATAACTGTGAAATAACTGATAATAAAAATCATCATAAATCTCAAATTCGTATGCAGTTTGTGATACTAACTCGTTGTTGTCTACGTTGTTATAAATCCTGCAAATTTCGTTGTAATTCATGTTATTTTACCTGATTAAAAAGTGTGTAAATCTTATCTTCAATTTGAGATGAAATTTCTGCTTGCTCGTCCCCATAATCCTGATAATCTCCGAGAGCATATTCAATTGCTAACCATTGTTCGTCTGTAAAAAAATCTCTTACAATGTCTAAGTTTTTTTGTGTGTTCATAATTTTGATTGTGTCCTATACAATAATAACAATTTGGGGGTTTCAGTTAGTGTTAATTAAAAAATCGCTTTCGCCTCTCGTAAGGAAGAGAATCTCGGAGGCCCGTTAATAACTAACGAGAGAAAATAAAAAGGAAGTATTATAGAATTAATCCGTAATACTTCCAGTAACCTTAGATAAACATTCCAGAAGAAAAATCAACTTTGTGATTATGGTTGAAATTTCTTGCTAAAAACCAGTTCCAGTTTTTTTGAAATATAAAAGAACCGTAGTCAAATTCATCTAATAGTGCATTGAGTCTAGACTTAGTTGTATTGGATTGCCAACCGCCATCGAATATTTGAAGTTTGCGATCATCATGGAAATATGTCGCAATGTGATTTCCATGTAGATAGATTGTAGACTCAAGACCATTATCAGTAGTAAAAACTGTGGTGTTAGAACCTGCCCAGTTTCTCTGTCCTCTGATTGCTTGATTCATTTGGGTTTCGATTTTTCTCATGATGTGAATTGATTGATTGCTTATACTATAGAAACAGTTTAGAGGTATCAGTTTGAGTTAATTACCTGATGTAACCATTCTCTCCTTTTATGAATTGATCGAGTCTCTCAATATCAGAAGTTGTTAATGTGTCAAAATCAACTCCTCCTAATTTGTAGATTCCCCACTCTGAAATCTCAATGAGAAAATCAGACCAATCTGAACATAGGCATGCCATGTTGTTAAGGTTATCATCAAATAAAATTCTTTGCTTGATTCTGTTTACTGGTTCGATGTAAGTTGCTGTAGAGTTCATAATTTAATAATGCTTATACAATAGGAACATTTTAGAGGTATCAATTTGAGTTATTAATCCTTATCAGAATAAAAACCTTCAACAACTCTTTTACCGTTGAGAGCATACCAAACAATTTCGGCATATCCATAATCCTGTGCTATCATATAGCATAGTTCATCAGCAAAATCATGTCTTAGAACTGGTTCTTTAATATTTGTATTTGGGACTTCGATGAATTTTTGAATCATAATTTTAATTGTATCTTATACTATAGAAACAGTTTAGAGGTATCAGTTTGAGTTATTTTGTCAATTCTTCAAATGCTTCCACACATAATGCAGTATAATTATTTTTTTCACATTCTTCGATGCCTTTATCAGATAACTCTTCAAAATCATATTCGATATATATTAATTCATCAGTTATGATGTTATACTTATCGCATACTCCTAGTAAGTATTTTTCTTGAACATCGTCATAGAATTTCTTTTCATCATTTGTGAGTGAGTCAAAATTTCTGTTTAGAATATTTTTGAGTTTCATAATAATTGGATTGCTTACTATAGGAACATTTTAGTGGTATCAATTAGTGATTATCTCATGTAGAGATAACCACCTGCCCATGTTACATTAGTGGGGTCATGTAAGAAATTTCTCTCTCTGATAATTCTCATATCATATCTTACATGCTTTGCTGGTGCTGCCCATGATGCTGGTTTGAAAACTTCGCCAGTATTGCGATCAACAAAAGCATGAACTGATCCTTCCCTGTATTCATTGCGATTCTGGAAAGTGTCAAATTCCATCTGGACAATTTTGTAATATCTCTTACCAGTTTTAACTTTGAACTTCATTAGGTTCGCTGTTCCATTCTCGATAGCCTCAAGTTGCTCCCTCGCATACTCTGGATATGGGTGGCCTTGTCTAGTGAGCATATTTAAATGATACTCTCTATAATTTTGAGTGATTGCATTTGCATAGGTTTGAGTCCATTCTGCAACTCTTGTTTTTAGATCAGTTGTTTCAAGTGTGGTCATAATTTTGTTTGTCTTATACTATAGGAACAATTTAGAGGTATCAGTTTGAATTATCTAAAATTCAAACTTTTAACTTCATTTTTAAGTGCTTCCTCTGCATCTGCTACTAGATCATCAGTTGATAGTTTATCGAAACTAGGATAGAATAGATCATCTAGAATTTTTTCAGATAATGCTTCATCTTCTCTGCTCATGTAGCATCTGTAAGATTTTAATGCTTGGAAAACTAATTCGTATTCTTTTCTGGTCATAATTTAATTGGATTGCTTACTATAGGGACAATTTAGAGGTATCAGTTTTTAATAAGTTGATAGAGTTTAAATCCTACCTCTTCATTCAATTTATTATTAAAATCATCAAGTGAATCAGATTCAACCATCTGAAATTGTAATGCTTCAATAATAACTTTGATTTCATTTTGTGATAAATTCACTAACATAATTTTTAGTTTTTAAAAAGATAATTTACATATAACCATTGATAATCGTCATCTTCAACTTCACCTTTACTTACATATTCTTGCATGATTGAAATTGCGTCATCTTTTCGATCAATGTCTAATAAATGTTGGAATCTATCAACGTGATATTTGCTTAGAATTTCAACATTGTTTAGAATTTCTTGGTCATTTTTCATTGTAATAAATCCTCAAATCTTTGGTTTGCTTCAATTTCAATTGCTGGAATAATACCAGTTTCAGAACTTTGCTCAAGTGCGGTTAGTTCATCGTAACTGAGATTGTTTTGTTTAGCGTAGTCTATCCATGCTTCATCATAACATGTTTCTAATAGACTTTCGTGATGTAATGTTGACATTTTTTTGATTGCTTATACAATAGGAACAGTTTAGAGGTATCAATTTGAGTTAATCAAATTAGAATGGGTTGCTCCAGTTGTTTGCTTGATTGTCTGTTACCATGCCATCTTTATTAAGCATATCAACATAATCATTAAATGAGCATCTTTTCGCAATAGCATCACCTCTCCACATAGGATCACTTGCTATTGTCTCCGCCCATAGTTCTCTGAATTGTGCGACTACTTCTTTTTTGGTGATTTTCATAATTTTGAAAATAATTTGAATGTAAGGGTTGCACCGACAGCGAAGTGGTTGTTATCCCTTACACTATAGGAACAATTTAGAGGTATCAGTTAGAATTAATTAATAGTGGTCTTACGTTAAGAGGTGCTTCATCTGACTTAATTTAATAAGTAAACTCTTTACAGATACAAAACTGCCACTAAGTTAATTAAGACTAACTGAATTTACTGCTCTAGTTTGGAATACCTGATCCCTGACTCTCTCTCGATCTAGTGAATCACCATTGCCCCAGTTGATTGAGTCACATTCTGAACATAAATCAAGATATGTAAGAGTAGCAAGTGCTAACTCTCCCCTAGATAATCCATCAATCGGATATAATACATCTGGGTGACTAGGCATATAGAATGATTCGCAGTAGTCTAAAAATTCTTTGAAGTTGTGCATAATTAATTTGATCTTATACCATTATACCATAGGAACAGTTTAGAGGTATCAGTTTGTTACTTTAATGAAACTAAATATCCCATTGAAATTGTTTCCAAATATTTTTTCTTCCTGTAAATAAAACTTTTAACATACTTTTCATGAGATTTTTCTTGTCCTAATTTAATAGATAATTCTTTTTCTAATTGAAAACCATCATTTAACTTTTTAATTTCTTTTTTATAATAATCTCTTTTATTATCATCAACTAATAAACATTTTTCCAAATATATTAATCTCTTCTTGCGAGATACATAATCATCTGATATTATAGAATCTAAGTTATAATTTAATTCCTCTAATTGTAAATTAGTTGAAGCAACTTTACCCTCTATTACTTCTATTTTTGAGAAGTAATCTGCCATTTGTGGTAATACTTTATTAGTAAAGAATTTGCTATTAAATGTAAACCATTCACCCAATTTACGATAATTATTATATAATTCATGTATAAAAGATTCATGTTTTAATGCTTCAACACCTGCTTCAAATGTATCTACAAGATGTAATTTATATGCACTTCCAGTTTGTAAAGTTTTTAATCTACCTTCAACATCATTACTAATACCAATTTTAACAATAACATCATCTTTAATATAAGATGGTAACTCTTGTAAAATGACATAAACTTTAGTATTAAACATTAGTTACCTCACATGGATTGTTTTCTAACATAAACTTCTTACCCAATTCTTTTTCTAGAGTATATGCTTCATTCTCTCTTTTTTGGTCATCAAGTAAACCTCTTACATTTTGGTCAACGTGAACTAACTCATGGATTAAAGTTGTAACATAATCAAAATATCCTAGATCATAATGAATTTCAATTTCATTTTGGTCATTATTCTCAAGTGTCCACCCAAATACGTTATCTTCCGTAAGATCAGATGAGATAACTTCAATATCCACTTTTTTCAAGTTAGGATAAATTTCACTCATAAACATATAAACTTGATTTGAGAGAGTTGTTTTATTTCTCTTAAAGTGTGGTGAAACGTAAAACATTTTTTTGATTGCTTATACAATAGGAACAGTTTAGAGGTATCAGTTTGTATTATTAATGAAATGGATAATTTGGTTTATGTATATCAGCATGACAAGATTTGCAAACAATATCACATTTTTTCGCTTCATCTAAAATTGTCTGTCTGCTCCTTGTTCCTACCATATCAGCAAGTGAAGAAATTTTCGTAGATGGATCTCTATGATGATAGTCATAATCATCAGGATTATTAGTTTTTAAACTACATACAAAACAACCAGATTGAATATCATTCAATTTCATTTCTTTAAACCAGTCTTGTGTTCTTCTCTTAGATGCTAATGCACTTGATTTAACTTTTAGTCTATTTCTTAAATAAGACCTATGTTTTGCTTCTTTTTGTTTTATTGGATCTTTGTATGGCATTACACTTCCTCCACACTTTCAATAGTCCACTCTGAAACATACTCGTCTTCCACATCAAATGAATTAATGTTAGCATGAGCAAGTTCTCTTGCCTGTTCCTCTGTATCTGCTTCAACTAAGATAGTGAAGTAATTTACTTCTGAACATTCGATACGAAATTGATTTTTCATTTTAAATTGGTTGCTATACTATAGGGACATTTTAGAGGTATCAATTTGTATTACCATTCCATTTCTGGTTGTTTACTTCGGGCCTTCTCTATCTTATCATAATGTTTATCAATAGTTCCCTCTAATATTTCAAAGATAGTATCAACATCTTTTACAAATTGACTATCTTCGTTATCATCTGAACCTTGCATATATCCTTCCATTGTGTATAATATGGTGGATATTTGTCCTTCAGTTAGTGTTAGATTGTGTTCTGTATTTAATGACATAATTTTTTTTGCGTTATAATATAGGAACAGTTTAGAGGTATCAATTTGTATTAATTTTTTATTTCAAGTCTCTTATCAAGTTTATCAGTTATGCCAAGTCTCTCCATTTTATCGGCAAGTCTCTCTTCTCTGAAGTCATCTAAGTTGTTAATAATGAGACTAATTTTAGCGTTTGCTTCCCTTAATTCTTCATTACTGATAAAAAGTGAACTGTTTAGTAACTTCATTGTAATAAGTGAAGTTGGAATTGCTACGACAACTCCTGTAAAAAATGCTGTAATCATGTTGTTTTGTGTTATACTATAGGGACATTTTAGAGGTATCAGTTTGTGTTACGATTTTTTGAAAGATTGAAATTTAAGAATGAAAATACCTCTCGATCTACAATCTTAAATGAACCGAATTTGTTGGTCATTACATAACCTTCATGGTCAACATTATGGTTCTCTATTTCACATTCAATACTCTCATCTACATGAATATATGTAAACAATTGAATCTTAATTGCTTCCACTAATTTCCACAATCTAATAACATTTAAGTCAACTTCGTTATCATTAGCAAGTGCATCTTGTGTTAGTTCATCTAATTCAATTCCCTCACGAATACATGTATTAATGTGTTTTTTTAAACGTGCAATTACTTTGTTTTCTGTTGGGAACTCACATAATGTTGCCATTTGTTTAGCAAAATTAACCTGTAATTTAATTAACTCATTGTCATTAACTATACCACAATCAGGTGATACAAATAAAACATTTGTTGTAGATGATAGATTATTTAAAAGAGGGTTTGCAACTGCATCACGCAAATCTTTTTGTGATTCATAAACAGTATGTGGTGCAATTATTATTCTTTGTGATATAATACGGTCAAACTTATATGTAATTGTATTAGGTGTGTAAGAATAATTACCACCAAACCCGATGAAATCACCTTGATAAATGTTTTTTGTGATAGGTAAATTAACAAAACAATTTGTTAATATGTCACGCAAATCACCACTATAAAACTTATCAATATCCTCGATTGATTCGCATATCTTAATTAACTTTTTGTTGAATACAGATTTAGTTCCAACAAATTGATTTCCAGTTGCAGGATTACGTCCCCATACGATAGCAGGACTTCCATCAATCTTGACTGATATATGACTGTTCTTTTCAATTATCCAATCAAGTGCGGTAAGATCACCAGTTAGAATGGAATCTTCGGGGTGTTCAAGGTGTGTGTTTTTCATAATTTCATAATCTAATATAGGAACAATTTAGAGGTATCAATAATGTTATTATTCATCAGTTCCTATTTCATTTAATGCTTCCATAACTCTATTTGTTTGATTAATAAGAGCTTGTCTGGAATTTAATAGGTCTGCATCACTTAGAGAAATAAGTGAAGTTTTTAGTTCTTCTATCTCATTGTAAGCATCTTCAATAAGAATTGGATTTGATCCATCTGAAAAATCTTGTAGTCTCTCGACAACTTCCTCTGGAAAAAATCCTCTGTAGTATGCTTCATCACCAAATGCAATTTCGTAAACTTCTTGCATAAACTCTTTTGCGGTCATTGTCATTAGTTTTCTCCATACTGATTGACAATTAAATCTTCAATCTGATTTAATTGATCGGGTGAGAGTGATCCAATAATTGAATCAAGTAAGTCATACATTGCATATTGATCTTTTTCAATAATGTTGACTAACTCTGAAAAGATAGTTGTTTTTTGATCTGAATAACGCATTGAATAAATAAATTGCTTTAATATAGGAACATTTTAGAGGTATCAGTTAGGTATAACTAGCTGCATCAAATTCTGGGTTGTAATCCTCGTTTTCCTCCTCCATAGTAGTTTGCACTTCTTCCAACTTTGATTTTAATTTAAGTATGACTTCGTATAAAGATTGCTCTTCTTTAACTGGTGTTCCATACTCTTTAGAATCCTCTAAAATTTCTGTTGGAATATTCTCAACTGCATAGTATAATTCTTCAAGTTGAGTTATATTATCGAATGTAAAATTAATTTTCACTAATCTGCCTCCAGATTGAATGTAATTACAAATTCATTTGCGTAGTCCTGATAGTCAGTAACCACAAGTGGGCATTTGTTTAACCACTCTTGAAAGTCTTGATAGCGTTGCTCCTTGACCCTCTCATATTCTAACTCAATATTGAGTTCTTCATTTGCACGTTGCTCGTTCATAATTTAGAATACTCCTGATAATGTAAGTTGCTGTTCGGGAATCTCTTGCTCTACAATATCAACTGTTTCATAATCTAATTCTTCCCAATCAAAATTTTGGTAATCCCAACCATACTCTGCTTCATACTTTGCTTGATCCATACTTTCTGCCATAACAGTAAAGTATTCCATTTTGGTGCATTTGCGAGTCACATAGAACTCATGTAATTGTGGTTTTTGATAAGTCATAATAAATTGCTTTCAATATAGGAACATTTTAGAGGTATCAGTTTTGTAACCAAGGCCATGTAGATTTCATGTTGGTAGAGTATCTTAAACTTTTATCTAATTGTAGTTCCTTATCGTCACTATAATGAGTGTCTGTAATAGTTTTTGCTTTACGGTAAAGATTTCTAATTGCATCTTTACCGAACCAATCTTTTTCTATACAAAAACTACCAGTGCATGAACCACCATCAGTTGTTACATCATCATCAATATTTGTAAATAACAAACGTGTATAATGTTTGATTAATCCCAACTCTCTACGAGTCACTTGAATTGTGTAAAGTTCTTCATTCATTTTGATCTCCTAGTTTAAATTGTTTACAGATTGACCGCCTTTGATCTCTTCAACTATCTCATCAAAGTAATCATCAAAGTAACTGTAAGCATCATCAAAAAACTCAACTGGTGATTGACTATCAACAAATCTTGTCATATCGTCAAAGACATAACGAACTAAATCTTTTGTTGACATATTATCAACAAGTCTCTCAACATACAACTCTTTAAGTTCTTGTAGTTGTTCGGGTGTTAGATTTTCTAGTATTTGCTCATTGAGAGCATCGCTGTTTCTGTTTGTCATAATAATTAACTCTTACTGTAGGAACAATTTAGAGGTATCAGTTTTGTTTATCTGCTCTCAAAACTTTTTCAAATGTTTGTTGACATTCTTTTCTATCGTCTTTATCATACCAGTATTGATACTGTTTTATCAATCGAGAATATGACCCTCGATTATCATTTTTAAAATACTGCATGAATGTTGAATAGAACATCATAGAATCAATAAGATACTGTTGTTCTTTTTCGTTAAGTTCAATTTTCATCAGGTCTCCAAGGTTCAGTAACTAGGTTTAATTCAATTTTGTAATTTGGGTCATTATATACATGCCCCTCCTTTATTATACGCTCTGCGATCTTCCAAAGAAGTGAAAGTTCATCATCTGTAACAAAATCGTTTATGTTGACTGTCATCATAGTTCTGACTCCTCTATTACTTCGATTGTGTCTTGAACAGTAAATTCTATCCCCATACCATAAGAGTTAATATCCTCTAGTTGGCAATTAGTTAATATATTATCTTTGAGAAAATAGAATGTGATCTCTTCATCAGATTCAAAATTTCGTAATGCTTCGATTAATTGTGATACTTTCATAATAATCCTTTATCACTATTGAAACATTTTAGAGGTATCAGTTCTTAACATCAATATAGATGTTAATTTCATCTTTTGATATTCTATCGTCCAAAATTTCTTGAACTGATAATTGATTATCTGACCAAAGATCATATTCGTCTTCGGTTAATTGAAAATCGTCTATTTTGAAAATGTATTTCATTTAATTCCTAACTACACTAATTGCGGGCTGACCCTGATTGAATACAGTATCGACAACTGCTTCAACTCTACGAGAAGTAGAGATACCAACTTTATCATATACTGGAACACAAATCAATCCAAATGTTTTACTCTTGTCTCCTTTGCGTATCACTCTACCAATAGTTTGAGATATACCAATATAATCCATATTCCTTAGAAACATAGCAGCTTCTAATCCTTTTACATTGATACCTTCAGATAATATACTATGATGTAATACAACAAATCTTTTATCAGAATCTTTTCCCCAAGTATTTAACGTATTGAAAAACTCCTCTCTATTCACTTTTTTACCATCTATAACTGCACCAGTTTTTGATGTAATCATTAACCATGAATATCCACGAGAATATAAGTCAAGAATAAATGATGTATGAGTAACTAAATTAATAATTTGTTTTGTTGATCTTGCACAAATTAGAATCTTATCTACATCTTGATTATCAATAGTTTCTAACACACAATCGCAATCTTGCTCGTATGAAAATCTACTATCATCTTGTAAATCAATCTTGTTAATTACAACTTTTGGTGGTAATATATAACCTTGCTTCACTAATTTAGGTGCAGGGACATTGCAAATTACTTGACCAAAAATGTCAACATCATTCATTCCAACTTTAAAAGGTGTAAGTGAATGTTTTGGTGTAGCAGTAAAGAAGTATGATCTCTCTGCATACATTGAGAAATACTCAACTGCTTCAATAAAGTTCTTTTGAACTGCATTATGTGACTCATCAAAGTATATTGTATCTACATTAATACCACTCTCTTGCACTCTATGAAGTGAATGGTATGTAGTAAACATAATAATATGTTTGGTGCTATTGTGATACCACTTCTTTATCTTATCTGTTTTAGTTGTGCTATAAAAATGTGTCTCTCCACTATGGACATGAATCACATCTACACCAACATTATAGTTACTATCAAGATTCTGCTCTAAAAACTCTGAACATAATTGATTTGCAAGCAATATACGAGGTGCAACAACTACAACAGTTTTATTTACTGAACTGTTGAATTGTCTCTTAACATCTTCAATCATGCACATAGTTTTACCACCACCAGTAGGAACTATGATCTGTCCTTTATCTGATGCACTCATAGCATCTAAAGCACTCTTCTGATGTGGTCTTAATTCAATCATCAATAATCAATAATATAATAATATTATACCACATGACAATAGATTTGCCATAGTGATATACAATAGTAACAGTTTGGTGGTATCAGTTTATGATACTAAATCTACTCTTTTCCTCTCATTGCAACACTCATTCCAGGCTCATATGCTGATCTTGGTTTCTCTTTACCTGATCGCATATCTTTTACTAATCTCTTACCAGCTCTGTTAATCTGCTGTCTCTCTGCTCTCGTTAATCCACTTGCTTTTGCTGGTTTATATTTTGGATCTACTTTTTTTTCTTTTTTCTTCTGTAACAACTTTTGTGCCGCTTTCGCAAGTTCTCTAGGTGTTTTCTTACCCGATTTACTTGCCATTCTCTCGGCTCTTGCTTTTTTTTGTTGTTCTCTAGGTGTAAGTGCTGCCGATCCTCTTGTTTGAGTTGGTTGTTGCTCTCTCTCTGATCTTGCTCTGCCCTTACCAATATCTTTGCGATCTTTATAATCTTTAGCTGGAACCATCTTCCCACCTCCAGCTGCCTTCATTCTCCTTTTTTCGGGAGCAGTTTTTTTCCTCTCCTGTCCAATACGACCACCTTGACCCATCTTGCGGATCTGTGAACGACCTTGAACCTCTGGGTCATAAACTTCTGTTGTAAACTCCCGAAATGTTTTCATCTTCTCTAAATGTCTTATATACTATTTAGATGCAGTTTTTTTATAGACAAGACCATTTTCAAACCATGATTTGACAAAACCTCTACGTTTTTGAAGAAGATTATCATATCTTATCTGTTGACCTTCGTTGAACACGAAATTTTGTTTTTTCCATGCTTCCTTAAGTTCTCTTAATTCAAGTAATACTTCAGATGATGTCATAATTTTTGTGCGATTTTATTGGGTGGGCGAGAACAAAACTCAACTGCTTAAGTTCGATTTAAAAGCGTTTTCCTTTGGGTATCCGCTACCTTGAAAGTCTTAAGTTGGTTTGTTCTCGCACTACTGAAACACTTTAGAGGTATCAGTTTTTGTTATTAAATGTTCGAGAAGGTGACTCTATTGAAAATTTAATTGATTTTGCTTGATAATCAATACCTGACTTTATCAAATCAGATATTTTAAATGAGCATTGAACTCTTCTTTGATTTTTACTATCTACTTTTGGGTGAATAGACATAAGGGCTTTATCACATGATATTTTATTCTTCCTAATTTCTCTCTCCTCTTTTGTTGTCTGCTGTCCTTCTTTACCATGTGGTATTGATTTAATAAACTTATCGAATGAAACAACATCATCATAATTCATATCACCCCATAACTTTTTCTTATCTCCTGATTTTATATTAAATGTGTATTCAGTATGAAAAATTTTCTGCAATCCATCTTGTGACCATTGACCTACAATAATTGTATAATTATCTTCTCTCATTCTTCTAAGAATATCTCCACAATCAACTTTGTTTCCCTTCGCAGTTTTAATACTGTAATTTTTATCAACAATCAGACCCTCAATCAAATCCATTGCGGAAGTATATCCACCCTTACCTTTTAAAGAGTCGTAATCTTTTTTACTTAAACCTGTGAGTTCTCTAATTTTGAGATCTTCAAAGTTATTTCCATGTAGTTGGACTTCTGCCATAATTCAAATAATTCATTACTAAAACATTTTAATGGTATCAATTACTGAGTATCAAGCGGTCTGTATTGTTGAGATTTATATGCACCATAACTTATTGCTTCATCAGGGTCAGAATCATCTTGTTTACTAACTCTTCTCCTAATATAGGTTAATTCATGCCAATTATTCTCATAGCAACAAAGACATACATGAATACGTTTATGTAAAAACGTAGATATATCACATTGTGGTCTTGGTTTTGTCGCAATTTCTATTGAGATATACCTTTCTGGTTTTCTCCACCCCTTTTTATGCTCTGATGGGGGTGCTTTAAAATAAACCCACCCCTCATGCACCATGCCTAGTGCTGTTGTCCACTTAACATAGTCATTTACTTTTGGTTCATACGTCATTGACTGCTCGTAACCTATTCGGATTTGCACCACCATCTAGATATTTTCTCAGTAATTCATCACATTTTTCTTTTGTGAGTTTTTGAGATTTATCCTCTAAGAGTGTCCACCCCTCTGTTGTGAGTTCTTCGATTCTGTAAAGTTTTTCCATAATAGTTAAGTAAATTCCGCAATGTAATAATCAACTGTGACCTCTAATTTTGCTGCTTGTTTTTCACACTCAGCAATAAAATCATCAATCATTTTCTCAGTATCATTTATGGGTTGAGGATGTCTCCACAATCCAGTTTTAGGGTCTTTTTCAGTCATCAGGTTTCCTCGCAAGTGCAAATTTTGGTTAACTTTTTAAATCTATCATGTAGGTAATCAACTACCACATCATCCTCTTTTTTAGTTTTAAGAATTTGATAGATTTTCACAATCTCTTGTTTTTTTAAATCAACTAACATAGTTACACTTTAGAGGTATCAGATACTAACTCTTTGCGAAGAAAATTTTCTTGCAAATCATAATATAATTTATGGCAGTTAGTAGTTATATAATAACCTATAATATCACTTCCGTCACAGTTATATCCGTAAGCCTTGACACTTTCCTCCACTCCATCAACACAAATCTTTTTATTACTATGTAAATAATCGTGATACCTAGCGTCAAGATTAATCATCTTCTTTCTCCTTTGAATTTGGGGGGGTAAAACTATTCCAAAAATCATCCCACGCATGTCTAGCTTCGGGGGATTGGTCATCACCAGTATAAGAAGTAACTCTTGGTTCTCCTGCGTTCATTAATAAAAGTAATTGCTTGCACTTGTCAATACACTCTCGATGATAATTAATATTTTTTTGCAAAGAATCACAAAAGACATCATAAGTTTCTTTTGATTTAATTTCTTTTTCCTCAATTATTTGATCAATTATTTCATTTAATTGATTAAAAACGTAATCCTTATAATCAGACATCTAAAATGTGTTGTAATGATAATATTTTAAACTATTTCTTCTTTTTTGTCAAGAAGTTTTCTTTGTTTAATGCGTTTCTTAATCATTTTTGCATAACTAACCTCGTCTTTTGAATACAAATCGGGATTTTCTCTTGCTCTTTTTATAATTGTCTTAGCGGCCTTTTTATCATTCATATGTTAAGTTGTATTTACATTTATTTATATTTCCTAACATTAAAAAATCCCCTTGCGGGGATCGGTGTTTATTTTGTTAGAATACTTCGACAGTATCGTTTTGAATTAGCATCATTGAGATCACATTCAACAAGGCAATTAAAATAGTCGTTAACCATCTCCGTTTGTTCTACTGAACTGTCAAGGGACTTATCTATATTATTCCATCCAGCCAGTTGATTGTAAGATACGAGATTGTGCATGGTTTTCTCTCCAAGAATAGTAATAGCAAAGAAGTTTTAGTGCATCTTGTCTTCCCTAATTCTATCACTATTTAGTGAGGAAATGAACAAATTTCAATTAATCCGTAATAAAAATTTATGCCTACGAGTTAATACCTAATGTGGATTAGGTAGATTTCTAACATACTCAATAGTTTGATCCCGTAGTGAAATCATTTCGTGAAAACATTCTTGATTGTGTGAACAAGAACGCAATGCGACATCAGGTTTATACAAAGATTCTAGTAACAAACTCTTTGCCCTATCCCACTTATCAAATTGGGAATCTACTTTGATTTTGCCTTGATCTTTCATAAAATGTCCTCGATAATTTCTTGTGTGGGGTAATTAAAAAGCATAATTAAAAAACGATTGTGTTAAACGAACACCCCAGTTCATCATCATCATAAAAGATATTATGAAAACGAGTTTTTCAGATCCAGTTAGTTTCATACTATAAAAACACTTTACAGGTATCAGTAAGTGTATATTAACACACTACCATGCCCATGTCACTGCGGAATACCGTTTACCTTTTGTAGCCTCTGTCACTCCATGAGGATATAAAAAGTTAGAAGGCCACATCACAATGTCACCTTTACCCAAATCTAACTCATAATCATCCCAAAAGAATAATTTTGCTCCCTCATAATCATCATTAAAATTTAGAATAAAACTTAGAACTGGAATACCTTTTTCTTGACCATCAAAGATTGAGTGAATATGATCGTGATGTTGACGCATTATTTGGCCTGGTGTATAACGATTGAACCTGATGGTTGTAAACTTATTCATTATTTGTCGTGTTCTTTCACAACTTAAAAAAGCAAAATTTTGATTATATGCTGAACCAGCTTGAATAATAATTGGTGTAAGTAATTGCTGCAATTCTGGTGATGTGCCTTGAACATCAAGTTCCATTGTTTCTTCAGATCCGAATTCTCCTGAAGCTGCATTATACCAAGTATGAGGTTTCCACTCTCTTTTTTCTACTTCTTGAACAACAAAGTCACAAAGATTATCAGGAATTATTTTTTTAACGATAAAAATTGTATCTTGAAGTGTAGTTTTAGGATTGTTGTAATTAGTCATCAGTTCACAGTTTGTAGAGGTCTAGCTTGTTCACATTTACGACAAAAATCATTCATAAATTTTTGTTTTTGTGTGTGATAGTTTTCTGAGTTTAATAACTCTTTTAAAGGTGTTTCGTGTATATTACCACAACTATATTTTTGATGGTAGTCGTGACAGCAGTAAAACACATTTCCCTTGATTCCAAAATAAAGATTATCAAAGTAACCTGCATTACATTGAAGAGGTTGATCTCCCCAATCAATTTCACCTGATGGTAGTTTCTGTGTTTCACACTCTGCACCTTCAAGAGTCCCTGCACGATCAATTAATCCTGTCATACTAAAGTTAATATTTTTAGTGTGTTGAAATTTTTGATAGACCTTTTGAAACTCTTGTTTATGAGATTCACTACCATCACCATTTACAATAACAGTTATACCAAAATTAAGTTGGGATGCCCTTTCAAAAAGATATGATAGTTGATAGAACATTCTATACAATACATTTACGGAAGAACCAGTAATATCTTTCCATTTTTTTTCATCAAGTGTTGGAATATTCAAACGAAACTGTTTAATATTCTGTGGATACTTAATAAGAAAATCAGTAAGTTCAGTTGTAATCATACTACCATTAGAAATATGTTCATACTGAAAACCCATTGAGGTCATCAACATCAACTTCTCCTTGAAACCTTCATCAAGGTTAGGTTCATTGTAGGTTGCAAAGGATACATCATTTAATTCAAGTGGCGTATATACAGATCTAATCTCTGTTAATATTTTATAAAACGTAGAAAGTTCCATACACGCTTTAGGTGCAGGGGTGTCATAGGCATTAGGGCAAAACCAACACTTATAGTTACAATGCGTATTGTTTTCTATTTGTGCGATCCTATACCCAAAACCCTTGAAGTCAGGTAATGGTCTTGATAACTCCGAACTCATTAGATACAGCGATCAAGAGGTAGATAGGTTAATGATCTTTCATCACCCATATTACCTTTAGGCCATGAGTTGAATGATAAACTGATACGTTCCTCTTCACTATTATTAACAGGAACACTATGAGTGAGATTGCTAGGAAATAGTATTAATTCACCACGTTTCATAGGTAACATAAATGTTGCACTATTAAATGTATTATATTTTGCTGTTGATAATGATATATCTCTTTGATTTCTACTTCGGAATTGTATTG
>TARA_R100001443_G_scaffold14828_1_pt1 | contig 16284 bp, 1 predicted proteins | sample TARA_R100001443 | Tara Oceans TARA_R100001443 (sample SAMEA2622142) | marine metagenome | biome: marine biome (ENVO:00000447); feature: deep chlorophyll maximum layer (ENVO:xxxxxxxx); material: "saline water (ENVO:00002010), including plankton (ENVO:xxxxxxxx)" | depth 50 m
TTTTTGATACACCTCATGGATTTACCAGTGGACAAGAAGTTATCTATGACTCTAATTTTGGTAGTTTAGTTGGAATTGGTCTTTCGAGTAACAGTAATAGTACAACTCTTGTAAATAAATCAACCTATGTTGTTGAAGTACCAAACGTTCGTACTGTAAAACTTTACAGAAACAGAGACGACTATGATGCAAGAATCAATGCAATTAGTTTTAATGGAACACAAGGGTCTGGAAATCAAAAATTAAAAGTAGGACCATTAGGAGTATTAAAGGATATTATTGTAATTGATGGTGGAAAGGGGTATACTAATAAAAAATTAATTGTTAAATCATCGGATGTATCTACAAACTATAATTGGATAGAATTTAAAAATCATGGTTTTAATAATGGAGAATTAATTGATTATTCTATTGCATCCGGTAATGGAGTATCATCACCAACAGTCATATCAGGATTATCTACCGATAAAAAATATCAAATTCTTAAACTTGATGATAATAAATTTAGAGTCTGTGATGCTGGAATTGGAGGAACTATTGTTTCCAATTTTGAAAGAAAAAATTATGTTAAATTTGAATCTTCTGGAACAGGATATCAACAATTCAGTTATCCTAAAATTTCTGTAGATTTTAGAGTTATTACCGCAGGTATTGGAGAAACAACAATAACAATAACTCCTGTAGTAAAAGGATCTATAACTTCTGTAGATTTGTATGAGAATGGCACTGGATATGGATCTTCTATTATAAATTATGAAAATAGTCCAAAAGTTTTAATTAAAAATGGAAAAAATGCTAGAGTTGTACCCATAATATCAAATGGTAGAATAAATTCTATAAATGTTGAATATGGTGGAGAAGAATATTATTCAACACCAGATGTTATTGTTACGGATACATCTAAGTCCGGTTCTGGTGCTGTTTTAAGAGCTATAATAAAAAATAATAAATTAGATTCTGTAAAAGTAATAAAATCAGGTATTGGTTATTCAGCATCAGATACATCTGTATCCGTAATTTCTTCGGGATTTAATCATTTCTTAGAATCTAAAGTAAGAGATTTAACAATTGTAACTAATGAAATTTTCAATTCAAATAAACTTTTAGTTGATAATGATAATGATGAATTAAAATATTCTGTTTGTGGATATGATGTAAATTTATTCTCAGATAATGGTAGTTCTATATCTGGTATTATTGGATGGGCATATGATGGAAATCCAATTTATGGACCATTTGGATCTACCGATCCAAATAGTTTTATATTCAAATCTAAATTAAAATCCGGATATGTACTCGATACATCAAATGTAACAGATAGACCGATTGGATTTTCTAATGGATTTTTTGTGGAAGATTATCAATATAATGGAATAGGTGCAGATTTAGATGAGCATAATGGTAGATATGAAAAAAATAAAGATTTTCCAAATGGAGTTTATGCATATCACGCAGTAGTTGGACAAAATAATGTCCCAATATTCCCATTTTTTGTAGGGGATACTTATAGATCCAAAAAAATAAAAGAAAATTTTGAATTTGATTTTAATCAATCATACGATTTTATTAATTCTACTTTACAAAGAAATACATTTCCATATAATGTTGGTGAAAAATATGCTGACAACTATTTCATAAAAATAAAAAAAGATCAAAAAATAGTTGCAGATAAAATAACATCTGGTAATGTAGAAAATACATCTATAGTTAACGAAGGAACAGATTTTAAAGTAAATGATATTATAAAATTTGATAGTAGTGAGACTGGAGGAAGTGGTCTGAATATAAAAGTCTCTTCTGTTACAGGTAAAAAAATAGAGAGTGTAGACACGGTAAAAGAAGAATATAATAATTCTATTTTAACTTGGGGAGGAAATACTGTACAAGTTACCCTTGAAACTGAACACGAATTTGAAACAGGTGATTACGTATCATTTTCTGGAATATCGACAGATTCCTTAAAAAGTTTAGAAAAATATCATAGAATAGTAGTTGAAAGTGATTCAACATCTAGACTTATATCGTCTATTTCTGCTGGTGCAGCCACAACTGAAATATATCCATCATTTATCCCAAATTATGTTTCTGCGGGATCTACAATTGGTATTGGAAACGAATCATTAACAGTATTGAATGTATTTGAAGATTCAAATATTTTAAGAGTAATAAGAGGTAATTCGGGTATTTCTCATACAGAATCTTCACTAGTAAATTATAAAACAAAGAGTTTTACTTTTGATAATCAAGTTCCATATTTTAATTCTAATAATAATCGTAAGATTTATTTTAATGCTGCAGAATCTGTAGGAATTGGAACTATATTTGGAATAGGATTTTCCACATCATTTATTTTTGGAGATTCCACTATTTCTAGAGAAATTCCTGTGAGAGGAATATATTTAAAAAATCATCCATTTAAAACAAATCAATTAATAAAATTAACAAATCCCACAGATACAAAACGCATTACATATTCTATAGAACCTAATGGTACGATAATACAACTTGAAAATGGAAATTATTATGCTGTAAACAAATCTAAAAATGTAATAGGAATTAAAACCGGAATAGGTGATAATTTTAATGAAATATATTTTAGAGGGTTTGCAGGATCTGGTAGTAACACCGAAAACACTGATACATATCTTTTCGAAGAAACATTTGATCAGATAACTGCCACTGCAAAATCAATAAAAACAACTGTTTCTGTATCTACTTTCCATGATCTTGGAAGAAATGATTTAGTTAAATTGAATATTGTTCCTAATCTTTCTGTTGGAATTGGAACATCATCATCATCTGTGGTTGTTAAAATAGATAATTCTACAAATCAAATTCTTGTAAATCCTGTAGGATTTAGTTCCTTGGGTATTAATACTATAACAAATCAAATATCTTTAACTAATCATCCATTTAAAACAGGTGATAAGGTAAAATATACTTATTCTGATAAGGTAGCATCTGGGTTGGATACTGGAGGATATTATATTTTTAAAGTTGATGAGGACACAATTAAACTTGGAGAAACTTTTTCTGATGTAGTATCAAATAATCCGAGAATTGTTAGTATCGCAGGAACTGGAGGAGAGTCTCATACATTATCGTTAATTAATCCCGAAATAAAAGTTACAAAAAATAATAATCTTACTTTTGACTTATCAGATGGTTCTTTAGGTGGATATGAATTTAAAATTTACCATGATGGTGATTTTAAAAATGAATTTGTATCTACAGGAAATACATCGACATTTAATATTGTAGGATTCGGAACAGTTGGATTAGCAGGAGCAGGTTTAACTGTTTATTCTGATAACAATTCCCCAATTTCATTATTCTATAATGTGGAAAAATCTGGATATATTAGCACTTCCGATAAAGATGTTAAAAATTATTCCAATATCAATTTTAACTCTAGTAATTATAATAGAGAATTTAAAATTCTTAATGGAGTTGGATCAACTACATTTAGTGTATATCTAGAAAATGATCCTGAAAGATTTTCATATTCACCATCAGACTGTGATGTGCTCGAATATTCAACTACATCAGAAAATGCAAAGGGAGGTATAAATTCTTTAAATATTGTATCTTCAGGAAGTAATTATAAAAAACTTCCTAAAGTTGTTGGATCTTCTTCAACTATATCTGAAAACGCCATAATTACCGTTTCTTCTCAAAGTATTGGAAATATTAGAGATATTGATATTATCACTGATGAATTTAAATATTATACTGATACTACTTTAAGACCCACAACTTTACTCCCCAGTATTATTGAATTGAAAAATTCAAATACAATAGATTCTGTTAAAGTAGAAAATCCAGGATTAAATTATTTTTCTGCACCTAGTTTAGTAATAGTTGATAAAGTAACCGGTAAAAAACTTGATACTGGATTTTTAGAACCAATATTTAATACAAGTATAACAGGTGTAAAAATTGCATCAACACCATTTGGACTTCCTGATACTGGAGTTTTGATTAGAACAATATTAAATGATAATGGATTTACCATTGATAAAATTGACTCTGCTGAGGGAACCGAATTTACATGTACTTTAATTACTCCAACTGCTGGATTTAGTACATCTCCATTCGTAATTGGTGATGAAGTATATGTTGAAGGTATACAAAAGATTAATTCTGATGGAACTGGACACAATTCTGAAGATTATGGATATCAATTTTTAAAAGTAGTATCTATTCCAGATCCTTTTGGAAATCCAAATCCAAATCCTTTTAGAGTTAAATTTGATGTGGTCGGATTAACAACAAATACTGGAATAGCAGTTACTGAATCAAACGGATTGGGAAGATTAATACCTAGTAGTCAATATCCAACTTTTAAAACATCTTTAATTTCATCACCATTTTTACTTGGAGAAAAACTTAATGTTAATGAATTAGAAAAAGATTTGGAAGTTGTCAGAAAAAATGATGGTGAACTTGTTGTGTTTGGAAGTGATTCGGAAACCCTAAAAATAGGGGATCAAATTTTAGGAAGAAATTCTTTAACAATAGGAAAAATTAACAAAATATCTAATAATGAAGGAACTTTCAATATAGATTTTTCATATAAAACTGATATTGGATGGGAAAACTCAACCGGAAAATTAAACAATGATCATCAAGTTATTCCAGATAATGATTATTATCAAAATTTATCATATTCTGTAAAAAGTAATCAAACTTGGAAAGAAATAAAATCTCCTGTTGGTAGACTTGTTCACACTTCAGGGTTAAAAAATTTCTCTGATACTCAGATTCCATCAGAAACAAAAACTAGTATCGGAAGCACAAATCAAACACTTGTAATTAGTGATACATTTGATGAGTCTAGGGTTGATATCCTTAGAGGAATAGATTTAGTTAGAGATGATGAGTCTGATGGAGAAGTTTCAAATTTCCTACAATTTAATAAAACTAGATTTGTTAATTTTATTGATTGTAGAACAAATAATGTTCTTTCTATTGATAATATAAATCAACAATTCTCCAATTTGGAATCTAATCCTGATAGATTTTTAAATCTTGATATTCTTGAGAATATAGAAAGATATGATAATTATTTGGTTAGAATTGAAAGTTTTAATCATTCTGTAAAACAAATACAACTTTCGGAATTTGTAGTATTATCTAATGGAAGAAGAAATCACACAATATTCAGCAAATCGGAATTAACTAATTCTGGAGAAAATTTTACAACTTTTGCTGAAGATAGATTTGGAAATTATGTTATAGAAACAAATTCTGAAGAAAAAATTACTTATCTTAGATTTTCTCCAGATAATCCAAATGATATTGATTATGATCTTAAATTTATTAAGACAAGTATAAATCCTTTGATGCGTGGTGTTGGAATTCATTCAATGGGATTTATTGATTTGATAGCATCAAATAAACCTATCTCGGCAGGTGCGACAGGGGTATTATTATCTAAAAATATAGAAGATATTGAATCTGCACATATTAGTACTAGAGTTATTAATGCGAGAACAAAAGAAATAAATTTTGTAGAAACATATATTACACATGATGGAACAGACACTTATATTTCAGAATACTATGTTGATGCTGGAGGTGAAAGTCTTGATAATAGAATAGGAATTTCATCCGTTTCTATTGAAAGTGGTAATTTAATATTTTCATATGTAAATGATACTACCAATAATTTAAGAGTTAATTCTAAAATAATTGGATTTGGGACAGCATCTCGTGGAAATGGAGAATATCGATATTTGGTTGATGGTCAAAATTCTGGAGAAGAAAAAACTGCATTATATCAATCATCTTTTACATCTAGAGTTGGAATAACTACATTATTCTCTGGAAATCCACTTACATTTGATGCTATTAAATGTACTGTTGAAGTAAGTGCAGGTTCTTCAAAGGCTTTACATCAAATAACTGCAATACATGATGGAAATAATGCTTATTTACAACAATCCCAATTCCTAGCAAATAATTATGATTCTATAATAGGACTAGGAACTTTTAGTGCTACACATGCTTCTAATGAGTTTATTGTTAAATTCCATCCAGAAGATACTACTGGAATTACAAGTATTAAAACTTTTAATCAAGTATTTTATAAAGGTATAGACGATGATAATATTCCCAATGAATTAAAATATAAAAATATTACAGAAAGTGCAGAATTTAAATTTTATAATGCAATTAATGGAGATAGAATTAATAGAAAACAGTTTGATTTAAAACATAAAAATGTTGATATATTCAAAAAATCATTCAATCCAGCATCTACCATTGTTGCAGCAGTTAATACTGGAATTGGATATAGTGCATTTAGTGTTAAAGATCATTTCTTTAGAACTGGTGAAGAATTAATTTACACTCCTAAATCTACATTTGTTGGAGTTGGTTCAACTCCAATGCAATATACTATTGATGGATCTACAGTTGGTGTATTAACATCTAGAGTTTTTGCAATAAGACATACTGACGATGAATTTGGAATTGCAACAACTAAGGCACATGCAGATAGTGGAATAGGAATTACTGTTACTTCTTTTGGAGAAGGAAATGCACATACACTTGAAATGGTTAAGTCTAATGAAAAAGCATTAATGGCTATTGATGGTATTGTTCAAACTCCAATATCTAATACACGTATTACACATACCATAGCTAATAATGCTGCACCTGGAATAACAACTGATCAAACTATTTTTGCTCTCAGTGGAATTTCATCTGTAAGTATTATAAACATCCTTAAAGTTGAAGATGAATATATGAGGGTTGATAATGTTGGAGTCGGAACATTAGCAATAGGACCCATAACTCCCGGAGAAGGAAATTTCAAACTAGTAAGTGTTGAAAGAGGATCGGTTGGTAGTTCTGCTACTGCTCATGCAAATGGAACACTTGTAGAACTTTATAAAGGAAACTACAATATAGTTGATAGTAAGGTTAATTTTATTGAAGCACCTAGAGGTAATCCTCAAGGTCAGGATAGAAATGGATTACCGTTCTCAAGATCTATATTTAATGGTAGAGTTTATTTTAGAAACAATTATGCATCTAATTTCATATATGATGATATTTCTCCACAATTCACAGGAATAAAATCAGACTTTACTTTGACTATTAATGGTGAAGAAGTTGAGGGTATTGGACCGGAAGGTGGCCAAGGTGTTCTATTCATTAATGGAATATTCCAAACACCGATTACTGATAATAATCCCAATCAAAATTATCAAATTTTAGAATCATCTAACAGAGCAGTAACATTATCTTCTAATTACACATTAACTGCTGGAATGGGAATAACACAGTTTAATAACCCAAATTTATCTGCTACTGTTGTAAGTGGAACTAGTTCTGGAATAGCTACTTTCTCTATAACAAATGGATCTTTAAATGTTGGAATAGGAAGCACATTATTTGCAAACGGTACTGATACTAATGTGTATCCGACAAATGTTTCATTTGTTACTGGTATATCAACAGTCAAATTTACCGGAACATATCCTGATGATATTGAAAAAGATTTTATTAGTGAATCTGATGTAAACTCAAATCAAATACCTAGAGGTGGATTACCTATATCCGTAGGATCTACTGCAGGACTTGGATATGCTCCACTAATAGGTGCTAAACTTCGTCCTGTAGTAGTAGGAGGTTCCATAGTAGATGTTGTTGGTGTAGCCACTACAGGGGCATCTCTTGGCATTCAAACCGCACTGTATAATAATGTGACCGGTATCCTATCTGTAACTACAACAACGGACCACGGACTTGATTTTGGTGATCAAAGTAAAGATCAGATAAGGTTGGTTGGTCTATCGTTCACATGCAATTCTGGTTCTGGAACTGTCATTTACCCTACTGGTGGAGAAAAAGGATATTCATTAATAAGTACACCGAGTTCTACGGTATTTGAGGTTAATGCAGGAATTAGTACATTAATTCATTACTATAATGGAGGGGGAACTGTTATTCCATTCTTCCCACAGTTAAGTTTTGGATCTGGATATAATGGAATTGTTTCCGTATCTGTTGCAGTTACAGAAACTGGACATACTGGAAATGCTGCGGTTATAACTGGAACACCTGTAACATTTAATACACACCAATTTATTAGTGCTACTGCAGGAATTCAAAAATCAGGAAGTCCTGCAATTCAACCAGAATCTGGAACTACATATAATCCTTCAACTGGAATCTTATCAATTACTGCAGCATCTCATGGATTATCTACTAATGATCTTGTAACAATTCAAGATGGATCTTTGGTATTTTCTTGTGCTCAAGATAGTTTCCAAACTTTACATCCATATCCAAGAAGCACTGATTATGTATCAGGTATTTCTACTGCGATTACCAAAATAAATGACGATGTATTTACAGTATTTGTTGGAACATCTCCCGCACATGGTGGAGGAGCACTTACATTTAATATTTCCAACGGTGGAACTGGTTATACCAATCCAACAATATTTGTTTCAGAACCATCTTATGAAAATCTTTCTATAGTTGGTATTTCTAGAAGGGCAGATGGACCGACTACTGATACTGGAGTAGGATTAAAAATTGATGCGAAAACAACTCCAAGTGCCGATTATACGGGAATAGGATCAGAATTATTTGAAATATCAGAATTTGAAATTAGCACTCCTGGATATGGATTTTTCCCCGGAGATAAATTTAAGGCAGTTGGATTAGTCACTTCTAGATTTATAGAATCACTAATTAAAGAATTTGAAATGGAGGTAACAGAAACATTTACCGACCAATTTGCATTATGGCAGTTTGGTGAATTTGATTATATCGATTCTATTGCACCATTACAAAATGGTAGAAGAACTAGATTCCCATTAAGATATGAAAATGAATTAATTAGTGTCGAGGCAAATGATGCTTTTAATGTTGAATTAAATCCAATTCTTCTTATCTTTAGAAATAGAGTTATACAAGAACCTGGAAAAACATATGAATTTATTGGAGGAACATCTGTTAACTTTAAAGTTGCACCAAGATCTGAAGATGATATACAAATTTTCTTCTATAAAGGAACTGATGGTGAAGACTCTTCCATTGTAGAAGCTCCACCATCACCAATTGAAATTGGTGATGAAGTACAAGTTATGGGAAAACCAAATCAAGATAATAGATTAATTCATGAATTTACGCAAGCAGATACTATAAGAACAAATTCATATAGAGGACTTGGAATAACAGATGACTTTGAACCAGTTGAAGTTACAAGACAAAAATATGATTTATTCATTGATGGTAACGTTATTGATAAATCAAGAATTCTTTTAGAACCAAGAATTAATCCAGCAGCAAAAATAATTTCAAATATTACTTCTACCGACACAAAAGTTTTTATAGACAGTGTTGGACAATTATTTGGATATGAAAATGATAATAGTCCATTTAGTGTAAGAATTACTCCTAAATCTATTAATCAAGTTAATGCAGAAATAACAGCAACAGTGTCTGCTGAAGGAACGATTTCAAATTTAACAATTGTTAATGGTGGAAGTGGTTATGTAAACGCTCCAATTCTAAAAATAGGAAATCCAGATAATAGTTTTATTTCCAATCCTGAAAAATTATCGGGTATTGAAATAAGTGAAGGAACTAATGCTACAGCAACAGTTACAATTTCATCTTCCGGTTCAGTTAATGGATTTACAATTACAAATCCTGGTCTTGGATATTCTCAATCTAATCCACCACAAGTAATTGTATCAGCACCTGAGATAATAACAGATGTAGTTACTGGTATTACATCCATTAGAGGGGTTTCAGGAATTGTTACTGGAGTAGAATCTACTACAATAGGTGCTGATAAAGCTATTAAATTTACTTTAACACTTGATCCAGATATTTCAGGATCTAATGCTGCTTTGTTTCCTGTAGAGAGAAGAGGATTTAATACTAGTGATTTATTCGTAACAGGTAATCCAGTTTTTATTAATGATACTAAAGTTGGAACTGGTGTAATTTCTATAAATGGAAATGACTCAGAAATAGTTGGCATTGGAACCACTTGTTTAGATAATATCTACATCATTCAACAATTTAGTTTTATAGGAGAACATCCCAATCCTGTTGTAGGTATTATGACATGTAGAGTTATTTCTACAACTAATATGAGTAATATTCCAACAACAGTTGGATATTCGACAGATCCTATTGGAAAGTTCTCTGTAGGAATTTTGACCGGTGCAAATATTTCAAGATCTGCTTCACCTATATCTATTGGTGTTACAGGATTTACAATTAATTCTGGATTATCATCTTTCCCAACGGTTCAAAGAATTGGTGGAGATGCAACTTTCTTCAATACTGGAGCAATTACCAAATAGTCCTTATAAATATCTAAAAAACTATCGATATGTCCGCCGTAGTAACAGATCAGTTTAGAATTGCAAATACCACTAGTTTTATAGAATCGGTTTTAAACGATAATAATTCTTATTATGTATTTTTGGGATTACCAAATCCCACTGTGGCAGGATTTGGTAGAACTGATGTATCTGGTAATTGGCCTTTAGCACCCGTTGATAATTTGGAATATCAAACACATTATAGAGATTCTATGTTGTTTGGTAAAAAAATAAATGCTGCAAATATTAGAAGAGTTGTAAAAAAATTTCCTTGGATTAGTAATAATCGATATGATATGTATCGACATGATTATAGTGCTACTAATTTAGCACCTAATTCAAAGACTACAAATTTATATCGATCAAATTTTTATGTCATAAATAGTGAGTTACAAGTTTATATATGTCTTGATAATGGATCAAGTGGAACTTCTACAAGTTCTTCTGCAAAAGGTAATAGATCTATAATAGAACCTAATTTTACTGATGTAGAACCAATAACTCAATCTGACGGATATACTTGGAAATATCTATTTACTATTGCTCCTAATGATGTTATAAAATTTGATTCAACTGAATATATTGTATTACCAAACGATTGGAGTACTACTACAGACTCTCAAATAAAAACTGTTAGAGAATCTGGAAATTCCGAAGTCAATAAAAATCAAATAAAAAAAGTATATATAGAAAATCCGGGAGGATCGGGGAGTTATGTATCTAGTGGTGATGATCCTCATATAGTAGATATTTTAGGAGATGGAACTGGAGGAAAAGTTAGTGTAACAGTTGAATCTACTGGCATAATATCATCTGTAAAAGTGGTATCTGGAGGATCTGGATATACATATGGTATTATTGATTTGGGTCCGATACAGTCATCTGATGAAGTTGGTACAAAATTAGGAAAATTAATTCCTATAATACCACCATCAAAAGGGCATGGATTTGATATTTACAAAGAACTTGGAGCTGATAAAGTTTTAATTTATGCCAGATTTGATGATTCTACAAAAGATTTTCCTGTAGACACATCTTTTGGTCAGGTTGGTATTATAAAAAATCCAGAAAAAAGTACTTCAACAGATATTTACAAAGCAAATGAATTTTCATCTCTACCTTCATTTAAGATTAGTGAATCATTATCAGAAAACATAAACGATTATACCGGTGTTAAAATTACACAGACAGTTACTGGAGGAACAGCTAGAGGATATATTGCATCTTATGATACAGATACAAAAATAGTAAAATATTTTCAAGATAGATCATTATTTTTTGCTTCTGCAACAGATTCTGCTGGAGGTGGTTACGATCATCTTGATACAATTGATGTATCTGCACGAGCAAAAGTACTTAAATTTGAAGGAACTGGTAATATAAAATTTAATACTAATCCTCCACAGGAAAAACTTATTGATCCTGGTCTTTCTGGAATTACAACAATCTCCAATAATAGAATAATCGATCTTGGAGTTGAATATAATAATGGGTTTTCTGAATCAGAGATAAATAAAAAGACGGGAGATGTAATTTACATTACGAATCGATCTGTTGTTCAGAGAGATTTGAGACAAAAAGAAGACATCAAAATTGTCCTGGAATTCTAATAAAAAAAGATGGCACAAAAAACTAATTTAAATATAAATCCATATTATGACGATTTTGATTCTGAAAAGAATTTTCAAAAAGTTTTATTTAAACCAGGATTTCCTGTACAGGCAAGAGAATTAACAACTTCTCAATCTATTTTACAGAATCAATTAGAAACATTTGGAACTAATATATTCAAAGATGGGTCAGTTGTTGTTCCTGGATCTATAGCATATGAAAATAATTATACTTCAGTAAAATTAAAATCTTCTAATTTTGGTGTAGACATATCTCTTTATATCAAAAATTTTATAGGTAAAAAAATAATAGGACAAATTTCTGGTGTAGAAGCAAATATAAAATTTGTACTTTTACCTGAAGAAGATAGTAGAGTTGATGATGTAACGATATATGTAAGTTACACTACTAGTGGTAATGATTTCAGTCAAAATTTCTTCACTAATGGAGAAGAATTAGTTTGTGATGAAAATGTAGAGTTTGGTCTTTCTACTATTAATGCAGGAGAAGTTTTTGCGACTTTAACTACAATTAATGCAACTTCAATTGGTAGCGCTGCAATTATAACAAAGGGTGTTTATTTTGTAAGAGGATATTTCGTTAATGTTGATGAACAAAAAATAGTATTAGATCCTTACACAAATAACTCATCTTACAGGGTCGGACTACAGGTTGATGAAAAAATTATTACAGCAAAAGACGATTCAAGTTTATTTGATAACGCAAAAGGATTCAGTAACTTTGCCGCGCCAGGTGCTGATAGATTTCAGATAAAATTAACGTTAATTAAAAAAGATCTCACTGATAATGATGATACGAACTTTATTGAATTAATGCGTATCGATAAAGGTCAGATTAAAATAATTGAAACAAAAAGTGAATATAATGTAATTAGAGATTATATAGCAGATAGAACTTTTGATGAGTCTGGAAATTATTCTGTAAGTCCATTCGACGTTTCCGTATTTAATTCATTAAATAACGGGTTAGGTAATAATGGATTATACTATCCACAAGAACTTACAGAACAGCAAAATAGTCCAGATGATGATTTAATGTGTATTAAAATATCATCTGGTAGAGCATATGTTGCCGGATATGATGTAGATAAGATTGGAACTACTGTTTTAGATGTTGAAAAACCAAGAGAAGTTGGTATTCGTAGTGATATTTCTATTGGATATGAGTTGGGCAATTTGTTAAAAGTAAATACTGTATCTGGATTACCTAATTCGGGAAGTGTTATTAACATATACAATAATTTAAATGGAACTGGTGATATTATTGGAAGTGCAAGAGTTTATAGTTTTAATCTTGAAGATGCAAATTATGAAAATGATTCTACTGTATGGGATCTAAGACTATTTGATCTTCAAACTTATACTGCAATTACTTTAAATCAATCCGTTAGTAATTCTGGAATAAGAACAGGATCTTATATTAAAGGTAGAAATAGTGGAGCAAGTGGATATTCTGTAGGTGCGGGTTCTAATACATTAGTCAATGTAATTCAGACATCAGGAACTTTCCATAGAGGAGAACAGATTGAAATTGATGGTTCTAGTGATGTCCCTAGAACTATTGGTGTCGTAACGGCATATAATACACAAAGTATCAAATCTATTAAGATAGGAACTACATTTAGTGCAAATAGTGTTTTAGAAAGATTTCCAATTCCAAATGGAATTGAAGAAGTATCTTTTGACAGTAGTGACAATACCATCCGTGTTCCCGGAAATAGCACTTTTACAGGTTTAAGAGTTGGATCTATTGTTAGGTATCAAAGAGCAGGAATTAATACTGAAACATATAATCGTGTTGCTGATATATCTTCTGGTGGATCGATTCTGACTCTGGAAGCTATTCCTCTGGATAGACCTGATGTATATGATGGTAATCTGCCCGATGCTGATACAACACTATTAATGTCTGTCGGTGCTCCTATTGTAAGAGGTTCTGGTGAGTTATTTGTTCCGCTTGCAAACAAAAATGTATCTCAAATTAATTTAACTAATTCTGAGTTTAAGATATCTAGAACTATTACTAAAACTCCTGCTAATAATGGAAGAATCACTATTTCAACTGGTGATATTTCAGATCTTACTAATTTTAGTTTCGAACCTTTTGATGCAGAAAAATATGCTGTATCTAATACTACCCTTGGAATTTCAACCATTACTTCTAATAATAGAAATGCAGATGGTACTCAAATAATTATAGGTATTTCTACATTTGTTTCCGGTCAAGCAGATACAATAAATGTATCACTAAGTAAAAAAGGTCTTATTAGTAAAGAAAAGACATATGATCGTAGTAGAAAAGTTACTGTAAATACATCAAGAAACCAAGCTTCTGGTACTAATGATGATGGAAATAGTTCACTTGTTAATGGACTAACATATGATACTAATCATAGATATGGAACTAGAGTAGAAGATGAAGAAATATGTTTGAATTATCCAGATGTTGCTAAAATTATAGCAATTTATGAATCTGTAAATACATCTGCGCCGACCTTTGATACATTAACATTTGATAGTGTATTAAATGTTAATAGTAATGCTATAATTGGTGAAAATATAAAATCATCAGATGGAAAAATTGTAGCTAGAATTGTTGGAAAATCCTCAGATACCGTAGAAATAGTTTATCTTTCATCGAATAAATTTGATGATTTGGATGAAGTAGAATTTGAAGAATCAAACATAAAAGGTAAAGTTAAAACTCAATCTGAAGGCAAATATAAAGATTTAACAAATTCTTTTACTTTAGATAAAGGTCAGAGAAATCAGTATTATGATTATTCTAGAATTATTAGAAATGCAGGATCATCAACTCCATCTGCTCAGTTAATAATTGTTTTTGATCATTATACAGTTCCTGCAGGAGATACTGGAGATGCTTTTACAGTACTAAGTTATGATGAAGAGAGATTTAGAACTGATGTACCAGCAATAGGTGTAGATTCCATTAGAGCTTCTGATGTAATTGATTTTAGACCAAGAGTTCTAGTATATAATCCAAGCACTGCATTATATTCCCCATTCCATTATTCATCAAGATCATTTGATAATTCTATTACAAAATACTTAGTTCCGGAAGAAACTTTAAGAGTTGGGTATGAATTTTATTTGCCTAGAATTGACAAATTATTGTTAAACAAGTATGGAAATTTTGTATACAAACAAGGTGTTTCTTCAGAATCTCCAAAGTCTCCAGTAAATGATGATAGTGCGATAATGGAAATTGCAACCATTAACCTACCCCCATATCTCTATGCACCACAAAGTGCAATTATCTCTCAAAAAGATAACAGAAGATATACAATGAGAGATATTGGTAGACTTGAGAATAGAATATCTAATTTGGAAGAATTAACATCTCTTTCTCTCTTGGAATTAGATGCTAAAAGTATGCAAATTCGTGATAGTAATAATCTAGATAGATTTAAAACAGGATTTTTTGTAGATGCATTTAATGATTCTAGTTTTATTAATCCTGTTTCTACAATTGAAGTAAATCCTGATATGGGTGAAATTAATCCATCAATAACTAGAAATAGTTTAGCATCACAAGTTACTCCTGCAGAAAGTGTAACACCTGAACAATTAGATTTTGGGACTGATTTTGAATTGTTGGATTCTAATGTCAAAAAAACCGGAAATTCAGTAACTCTAAATTATGAAGAAGTTCCCTGGATTGAACAACCAAAAGCAACACTTGTTGAGAAAGTTAATCCATTTGAAGTTCCGGCATTATCAGGAAGTTTGGAATTAATACCACAAACTGATTTTTGGAGTAGAACTGAACAATTAGATGGTGAAACTATAAGAGTAACTGGAAAAGATAGAGAAAAAACATTAAGGAATAAAATAGATCTTGGTGAACAGATAATTGATTTGGGATCTATTGTAGTTTCTGAAACAGAATCTTCGACAACTGTTCAAACAAATGGCAATGGTAATGATACTTCTACCTCAGAAACATCTATAACAGATATTGATACTATGACTGAAAGTATTGATCTGAGAGGAAGTTCTAAAGATTCTGTAACTTTTGGTGATTCAAATAAATGGTTTAAAAATGAATTAATTGCTTCTGGTGAAGAAGATTTTATGAGGTCCAGAAATACCGAATTTAAAGGTTATGGATTTGGTTCATTTACAGAAGTTTATGCATTCTTAGATGGTTTAAAACCAATTGTTGTTCCTAAATTGCTTGAAATAACAACAGAGAAAGGTGGAGAAACTAATGGTGCTTTAGGTTCTTTCAATGTAAGCGAAACAGTACTAGTATATGATCCTGTAGATAC
>TARA_R100001443_G_scaffold104300_2_pt1 | contig 16264 bp, 24 predicted proteins | sample TARA_R100001443 | Tara Oceans TARA_R100001443 (sample SAMEA2622142) | marine metagenome | biome: marine biome (ENVO:00000447); feature: deep chlorophyll maximum layer (ENVO:xxxxxxxx); material: "saline water (ENVO:00002010), including plankton (ENVO:xxxxxxxx)" | depth 50 m
ATACGGATTGACGACATCCGTGCTCACATCTCCGAGAGAAAAAAGAATCGGAAAACCAACCCGTGTGAGAGAGGAGTGGGATCCTCCTTGAGTCCCCGTTACTGACTGATCACCAGTAACGGTGTTTTGCTTGAATAGCTCAGAGGTAGAGCGTCTCGTTTACACCGAGGTTGTCGGGGGTTCGATCCCCTCTTCAAGCATTCCTGATAGGAGGACCATGTTCCAATGCTTAAAATCAGATGTAAATCCTGTGGCAAGGAAATTGTTAGTTCAACTAAAACACAATGTTGCGGTTGTCCGAACATGCTAACAGTAAGGGAAGACAACATCACAGCAGTTGATCTTAACCTAATCATTATGCTAAATTCTAATAAGGAAACCAAACAAAAAGGAATCCTTACTTCTCAAGACCTGGCATATCAGGAGGAGAGAAGACATCGTAAAGTTCGTAAATTAGACTTTGATGTCCGCTAATGACTCACCGAATGCCCAAGATCAAACCCGAACATCTTGTCACTGAAAAACAGTGTCAAGATATGATTGATAAAGCTATCGATAAGCATAATAAAACTGCCACAGTTATTAGTGCTTCTATAGGTTCAGTCCTTCTTTTCTTTTACGCAGATGGATTGTTCAGAGTAATTGGACTGTGGAATTAAATCATTATACATAAACTAACTATGGAATTTTACTCCGTGGAACATTGGCAAAAGAACTGGGAAACTCTTTTGGATAGAGTTGAGAATGGTGAAACAATAGGTGTGGAAAACGAAAAAGGTGAAAGGGCAGTGATGGTGCCAGCGGATGATGAATTTATGAAGTTATATCTGGAACAGAATAACGAAGCCTCCTGACATCAGGGGGTCTAGCAATCTGGTGAATGCAGCAAACTCATAATTTGCTCAAGGTGAGTTCGATCCTCACGATCCCCATAGGACAGAATCCTGACTGTCCAAGGCATCTTGACCTCACAAGTCCTATACCTTATAATATCAGGGTAACAAAGCAAGACAATGATTACTTCTAAGTTCAAGAAAGACATCAGCACCCTTCGTTCCGCTGTTCAAGGTGATTACTACCTTGATGTGAAGAACCCCAAACTCTTTAAAAAGGTTCGTAAGTTTTATGAGAACAGTGGTGTAGTTTTCTCTGGTGATCCATTGGATGACTATGATATTCTTATCGATTGTATCGCTGAAGATCTGGAAACATCGGAGGTGGCATGAACGATTTGACAACGAAGACTGTTGTTATTCATGAACGATATCCCTATCGTTTTGTTCAACGAGGTTACATTGAATTGAATGGTAACCCCGATCTTCGTCTACAAAAAGCAGATGAGTATACTAAAAAATACTCTGACATTTATTTGTTTGATAACGCAGATCAGTTACTTCTAGCCATTGAAGATCCAGAGTATCCTAAATGGTTGGACCCAGCGGGTGTCCCTTGTTATATCAAAGACACAGTATCTCGTCGCTAAATCAGGAGACCTTCGGGTCTCCTTTTTTAATAAATACAGACGTTAGTCAATGATTGAAAACCACATGGCATACAAAGGAACTGCTGCCAAGTCTTCCACTGGAGCATCAATGTCAAAGTATGATGTTGAAGTAGAAGGTAGACTGAAAGCACTTGAAGCAGCGAACAAGAAGATTGAAATTCTTGAAGCAGAGATTGCTTGGATGAAGAGCAAAGTTGGTGATCTTACAGAGACTGGTAAGACTGGACCTGATGCTGAACTAGAGCAGAGATTCAATCTTTTAGTTGATATTCTCAAGAGTAATGAAAAGAATGGTATCGAGAGACTTTCAAAGGGTCGTCTTTGATTGACTGACGTGCTATAATTTGACTTGGATAAATAAAAAGCATTATTAATGACCATGGAATACAAGAAAACAGCACTCGTTTTGGGCGCAGGTGGATTCATCGGAAGTCATATGGTGAAGCGTCTGCGTTCAGAAGGTTACTGGGTGCGTGGTGTAGACCTTAAATATCCAGAGTTCTCCCCTACCGAGGCGAACGAATTTGTACAGGGCGATCTTTGTGATGTAGAATTTGTCCGTCGTGTTCTCCGTTTCAAAGGAGAACGTGGTAACTTCTATTACTCTGTTCCTGAAAGATATCATGCTCCTTTTGATGAGATCTATCAGTTTGCTGCTGACATGGGTGGTGCTGGATTCGTTTTCACTGGTGAAAATGATGCTGAAATCATGCACAACTCTGTTACCATCAACTTGAATGTGCTTGAAGAGCAGCGTAAATTTAATGAGACTGTAGGAAATAATACCAAGATCTTCTATTCTGGATCAGCATGTATGTATCCAGAGCATAACCAATTGGACCCTGATAATCCCGACTGCCGTGAAGAATCAGCATACCCCGCAGACCCAGACTCCGAGTACGGATGGGAGAAACTTTTCTCTGAGCGACTGTACTTTGCGTATAATCGTAATCATGGCATTCCTGTTAGGGTTGCTAGATATCACAACATTTTTGGCCCGGAGGGGACCTGGGAGGGTGGAAGAGAGAAGGCCCCCGCAGCAATTTGTCGTAAAGTAGCATACCTTCCTGATGTAGGTGGTGCGATTGAAGTATGGGGAGATGGTGAACAGACTCGTTCATTCCTTTATATTGATGAGTGTATCGAAGCAACCCGTCGTATGATGGACTCTGATTTCATGGGACCAATGAATATTGGTTCTGAAGAGATGGTTAAGATCAACGAACTGGTTGATATCGCTGGCAAAGTTGCTGGTAAAGTAGTTCGCAGGATGCATAAACTGGATGCTCCTCTGGGTGTTCGTGGACGTAACTCTAACAATGATCTTGTTCGTGAGAAAGTTGGTTGGGATTATGAGATGACTCTTGAAGAGGGTATTCGTTATACCTATCATTGGATCAATGCTCAAATCGATGCTAAAGAAGACTGATAAATCCATAAAGGGGATCACAATGGTTGTGATCTTACTCTTGATACTTTCGATCACAAGTGTAAATGCTGTGATGTGGTATCAACTTACACACAATTGGTTTTACAATCAAACTAAAACAGACTAGTTATGAAACACATATACTCTAAAGTTGATCCCTCTAGACTCATTCATATCATTAATAGATTAGATGAGATCACCGCAAGAACTGATGTCGCACCCGAAGATCAATTTATTCAGTTAGCAACCTTGAGGATGGATTCGGGTAAAACATTTAAACCTCACAAACATATTTGGAAACCATCTTCAAGAGAGCAAGTAATCGCTCAAGAATCTTGGGTGGTCATTCAAGGATCTGTAAAGATTCACATGTATGACATTGATGAAACTCATATTGGTGATGAGATTATTAATCAAGGTGACTGCTCGATGACCTTTGAGGGTGGTCACACATATACCATCCTTGATGATGACACCGTTGTTTATGAATACAAGACTGGACCCTATACGGGAATTGAAAATGATAAGGTGTTCATCAATGATCACAGGAAATGATTTCTTTATACATGGTCATACCTGTATAACTAGACCTCATTTAGCAAAAGTTGGTAATCATGTTGCTATTGACTTTGGATTTTACTGTACCACTGGTTTAAATCTGGGTGATTATATTCATATCTCTCCACATGTTTCGGTGATTGGTGGAGAAAAGACATCTCTAAATATGGAAGACTTTACTTTCATTTCGACAGGTGCGAGAATGATCTGTGGATCAGATCTTTTTATGGGTGATGGACTTATTGGACCTATGATCCCAGATGAATACAAGGACACACAAATACTAGAACCAATTAATCTCAAAAGGTTTTCTGGTGTATGTGCCAACTCTGTTGTGATGTCAGGTGTCACCATGGCAGAGGGTTCTGTGTTAGGAGCAAACTCTTTCCTAAAAACATCTACCGAACCATGGACAATCTATGGTGGTAGTCCAGCAAAACCTATTAAGAAAAGACGTAAGACAAAAATGTATGAGTATGCGAAGGAGTTAGGTTATGAGTTTTGAATCAGTATCTAAATTTGAAACAGAGATAGCAAAGTTCTTTGGAAGTCCATACGCAATTGCGGTAGACTCCTGTACTCATGGTATTGAACTTTGTCTTAGATATGAGGGTTACCCCAAGATTACAGTTCCAACCAGAACTTATATCTCTATTCCTTTCTTATCTAAAAAACTATGTCTTGATATGGAATGGTCAGAGGAGGAATGGAAAGATTATTACGCTCTTGGTGATACAAATATTATTGATGCTGCTGTATTGTGGAAGAAAAACTCATACATTCCCGGCACATACATGTGTTTGAGTTTTCAATTCCAGAAACATTTGAGTTTGGGTAGAGGTGGTATGATATTGTTGGATAATAAAACATCTTTTGACACCATCAAACAAATGTCCTATGATGGGAGAACTCCTGGTACTCCATGGAGAGACCAAGATATTGACATGGTAGGATATCATTACTATATGACACCAGAGACAGCACAACTGGGATTGGACAAGTTGCCAGACGCTATTGAAAGAACTCCCCGCCAATGGGAATGGACTGATTGGCCTGACCTTAGAAACATGAAAGTATTCAAATGAAGAAAGCACTCATTACTGGTATCACTGGACAAGATGGATCTTATCTTGCCGAGTATCTTGTGGAACTTGGTTATGAAGTTCATGGTATTGTTCGACGACAGTCAGTTGCCGAGAACCAGAGTTCTCGTATCATGAATATTAATGATCAAGTCAACAATCATTATGGTGATTTGACTGATGAACACTCTCTGTACCGTGTTATGAGAGAGGTTGAACCTGATGAGATTTATAATCTTGCTGCTATGAGTCATGTCAGGGTTAGTTTTGATGTCCCTTCTTTTACTATTAAGACAAACTCTCTTGGTGTTCTGAATATTCTAGAAGCATACAAAGAGGTTGTTCCTCAATCCAAGTTCTATCAGGCAAGTTCTTCTGAGATGTTTGGTAATTCTGTTGACCCAGATGGATGTCAAAGACTCACTACAATTATGAGTCCTGTCAGTCCCTATGGTTGTTCCAAGGTGATGGGATACAATCTGGTCCGTCACTATCGGAATGCCTATAAACTTCATGCTTGTAACGGTATTCTCTTTAATCATGAGTCACCTCGTAGAGGAACTAACTTCGTGACACACAAGGTTGTCAAAGCAGCAGTAGAAATCAAGAATGGTCTTCGTGACAAACTTGAATTGGGTAACATGGATTCCAGTCGTGACTGGGGTCACTCCTATGACTATGTTCGCGCAATGTATCTTCTCCTACAACATGAAGAACCAAGGGATTGGATTGTCTCGACCGGAGAGACAAGAACGGTTCGTGACCTTTGCGATCATGTATTCACTCAACTAGGTTTAAACTACAAAGATTATGTTGTACAGAATCAAAAGTATATGAGACCCGAAGAGTTGAAGTACCTCAAAGGTGATGGTCAAGAGATTCGTGATGAACTTGGGTGGAAACCGACGTATAACTTTGAGACTATGATGGATGAGATGATCAAGACCTGGGTGGATCGTCTGTCATGATTGGTTTTGATGAACTAGGTAACAAGGGGTGGATTGGAAACACTATGTTTCAGTATGCTGCCCTTCGTGGTATAGCAGCACATAGGGGATATGACTTTGTAATCCCCCCAAACGATCAATCAAGGACCTGTAATTACCTTCTTCATGATGTCTTTGAGTTGAGCAGTGTCAAATACAATGGATACATGGGAGGTCTTTATAAACACAGGACATCTGACGATGTGTGTCACTCAACCACGTTTCATTTCAATCAGGAATTCTATGATGAGTGTCCCGACAATGTGAACATCAGCGGGTTTTACCAGTCTGAAAAATGGTTCAAGAACATTGAGGGTAGTATCAGAAAAGACTTTAACTTCAAAGACTATATTCTTGAACCATGTCAAGAGATGATATCAAGTTTTGATGTTACACCCATTTTCCTCCATGTTAGAAGAGGAGATTATGTAAAGAGACCAGAGTATCATTTCAATCTGGACATAACTTATTTTGAAAAAGCATTGTCACTTTTCAGTGATGAACCTGTGCTGGTTTTCTCTGATGATATTGAGTGGTGTAAAGATCAACAACTCTTTCAATCAGATAGATTTCATTTCTCTGAAACTGAAGATAGAATGCCAATGAGTTCTTTCATATCAAGTCAGGGATATAAGGAAGGAGCACTATCACCAGAGTTTGATTTATGCTTGATGACTTTGTGTGATGGTGCTATCATTTCTAATAGTAGTTACAGTTGGTGGGGTGCTTGGTTGCAGAGCAGAACAAGAAAGGTTGTCTGTCCAGACGTAAACAAATGGGCTGGTCCTAAAAATACTGTGGATTATAAGGACATCATTGTAAATGGTTGGGAGGATATATGATAAATCTATGGTATGAGGATTCTTATTGGGCACACAGGCAGGGCATTGTTAGTGGTCCAGAGAAGGTTGTCAAAAACTTTATTAAATCATTAGACCTGGAAGGCATTCCGTATAGTATCAATCAAGAAAGATATGATACTAATTTCCTGATGCAGTATAATGCTGATGGTCACAGAAAGCATGAGTGTCTAGAACATGAATCGTGTTATATTGGACCACAGTTTTGGGGTTGGGATGCCTATGGTAAATTCTTATTTGACAATCCCGATTATTATAATAAACTCATCACACCCTCTGAATGGGTATCCAATCAATTAATTACTCAGTTCAATGTGCCTTCAAACAAGGTTGTATCATGGCCAGTTGGTATTGACATCACAAACGTAACCAGAGAAATTGAATACGATTTCCTCATTTACTTTAAAAGGAGAAGTGACAAAGAGTTAAATCTTGTCAAGAAGTTCCTGGATGAAAAAGGAATGACTTACATTGTCTTTGGTTATGGTAATTATTCACAGAATGATTTTATCAACACCCTTAGTAAAGTTAGATTCGCGTTTCTGTTAAATGGAACAGAGAGTCAAGGCATTGCTGTTCAAGAGATTATGGCATCAGATACACCCTGTCTTGTATGGGATGTGAAAGAATGGAATGACATGGGTGAAGAGTGGGCAACTCCCGCAACTTCTATCCCCTATTGGTCAGAAGAATGTGGTGAGTTCTTTTATAAATATTCCGAACTTGGAGATACCTTCTCTAAATTTATAGGTAAGAACTACAACCCTCAAATGTTCGTGAAGAGGGAATTATCATTGAAAGCATCTTTGAATAAATTTATGGAGATCATTGTATGAAAGTTACAATCCTAGGATCTGCTGGCCAGATTGGCGCATACCTATCTGATTACCTCAAAGAAAAAGGACATGAGGTCACTGATATTGATGTCGTGAATGGTGTTCAATATGATTTGAGGGTGACACCTAGCACTGTCATAGAGAAGTCAATTGAGAATGCTGACTTTGTATTCTTCCTTGCTTTTGATGTAGGTGGGTCACGCTATCTAAAGAAGTATCAGCATACGTTTGACTTTGTAAACAACAACACTCGTATGATGGCGAACACCTTCAAACTATTGAAGAGGTTCAATAAGAGATTTATCTTTGCCTCATCCCAGATGAGCAACATGTCATACTCACCTTATGGTGTGATGAAGCGTGTTGGCGAACTTCATACCACAGCACTAAATGGACTTACTGTTAAGTTCTGGAATGTCTATGGTATTGAGAAAGATATGGAGAAGGCACATGTTATCACTGACTTCATCCGTAAGGGGTTTGAAGAGCGTCAATTTGAAATGATGACTGATGGCACCGAAGAGCGTCAGTTCCTCTATGCTGAAGACTGCTGTGAGGCACTAGAGACAATCATGGAGAACTATACTGACTTCAAACCAGAGGATCCACTTCACATCACTTCATTCAGATCAGAGACAATCAAAGAGGTTGCCGCTATGATCAAGGGATGTTTTTATATGGACGAAATGTATGATGTTGATATCAAACCCGGTCTGGCAAAGGACAGTGTTCAGATGGATAAGAGAAACGAAGCAGACACCTTCATTCTAGATTGGTGGATTCCTAAAACTACTATTGATGTAGGCGTCAGAAAGGTGTATAATGAAATGAAGAAGGAGTATCTCAATGACAAGAGTTAGTTGTATTAGCGCATCCTATAATACTTCAAAGTATCTGGACGGATTCTTGGAGAGTGTGGCAGAACAGACTCATACCGATCTTGAAGTTGTTCTTGACCATAATGATCCCACCAAGGAAGAGGTTGCCAAGGTTGAAAAGTATAATGAAACACAGGACAACATCACTCACATTGTTGTAGAGGGTGTTGATCCTATTGGCGTATCAATGAATCGGTGTATTGAATATGCTGATGGTGATTATTTGTGTATCTGGAACATTGATGACCTGCGTACACCGGAATCCATTGAGGTGATGGCAAAGGCACTGGATGAGAATCCTGATGTTGACTTTGTATATGGCAACTACATCAAAGTTCCAGAGTTTAGAGGAACAGATGGTGAACTGGTAGATGAATCTGGTAGAGAAGATGAGTTGAAGAGTGGTATGATCCTTGGACCTTTCTTCATGGTTCGTAGAAATTTGTTAGATAAGACTGGTTGGTTTGATGAGAAACTTGTTTCTGGTGCCGACTATGATCTTGCGATGCGAATGGCACGTTGTGGCAAAGGTCTTCATATCAATGACATCCTTGGTTACTATCTTGATGAAGGATTAGGACAGAGCACCAGTCCCAACAGTAAGCAGTCTCTTGAAAGAACTGTGATTGAAATGAGATATGGTATAGATGTTATTGATCCCAGACTGGTTCCCCAAGCAAGTTCAGGATATGAAATAAATAAGATCACGTTTAATGATAGAGTGATTGAGGCATCAGATTTTAATGAGTAATCATAAGACTTTTATCAATAGAATCATTAAGAACAAGAACAAAGTTGTTGAATGGAATGATTCTAACCTTATTAGACTGATCTCTCCCACAACGGAGCATTATCAGTACATCACTAATGCTGATAGTAACCATGGATACTTCTGGTATCTCCACAAACTGACAGAACACGTTGATGGAACTGTCGTAGAACTGGGTAATCGTAGAGGGTGTAGCACCCTTGCGATTTATGATGCTCTCAAAGAGGATCAAAAGTTTTACTCATTTGATATCACGAATGACTGTCGTTATGTTCCAGGAGAGGTAAGACGAGATCCTAGGGTCACGATTGATAATAACTTTGATGCTATTGACTCTGATAAGATCGCAGAACTCTTTGAAGAAAAGAGTGTAAGTATGCTCTTCTGTGATACGATTCATACATACGAGCAGATCAAAGCAGAGTATGAGGTATGGAACAAGTATTTGACGGATGATGCCATCATCGTGGTGGATGATATTCAAGATCAAGGCACCACATCTGATGAAAGATCAAAGTGGAAGTTTCACGAAGAGTGGACTGGGACAAAGTTTGATGTAACAAAGGACGCGCACAACCCTACTGGATTTGGAATTTACCTGAAATGAAAATTATTGGACTCTTACCCTTCAAGAATGAGGAACAGTTTATTCCTCTTTACTTGAAGAATGTTCTCCCCATTTGTGATGAGATCATTGCTATTGATAATGACTCTACTGATAATTCCAGAGAGATGATGGAGGAAGCAGGCGTCATCGTCAAGGGATATGAGGAGACCACAGACGTTCGTGGTGGTTGGAACCCCGGACGTGTACGCCAGTTCCTGTTTAACTATGCTCGCGAGCGTAAAGGAACTCACTTCCTTTGCTTGGATGCTGATGAAGCATTCACTACTAACTTTGTTCCTATTGCCAGAGAGGTAATCTCACAGATTCCACCTGGTAGGAAACTGGCGATGCAGTGGTTGGCACTGTGGAAGAGCAACAATTTCTATCGCAATGACCAGACCGTGTGGAGTAATCTCTACAAGGATTTTGTTGTAACTGATAGTCCTGAATTGGATTATCACTACACTTTTATGGCAGATGGTAGAACTATTGGACCAAACACAGAGGACAAGTGGATGAGACTTGATCCTAGCATGGGATGTGTCCTCCACTATCAGTTCGCATACTTCAATAACTTCCACCTGAAACAGGCATGGAAGCAGGTTGGTGAACTGGTTCAGCACGGTCCTGGTGCTCTGGGTACAATCCTTGGTAAGTATAGTATTTGTTTTCAAGATCAAGGCGTTGGACTGAAGAAGATTCCTCCCGCATGGTTGGAAGGCATTCCTACTCCTAATGTCCCTAACTTCGATCCTAAATGGGATGAGAAGACTTTCCTGCGTTGTGATCTAATGCCCAAGATTCTAGAGCATTTTGACAATCAGGGTGTAGAATACTTTGAAGGTCTTCGCATCTGGCACATTCCACAACTGCGTGAGGAGTTTGTAAAACGCACTGGACGCCAACCCAATACACAATTCAACGATTAATAAAATGACTAATGTACTAAACGAAATCTATGAAGACTGGTTCTTCAGAGATAACATCGCTGACTCTCTTCCAATGGCAAAGTATCTTGCCCCCAAGATCAAAGAGTTTTTAAATATCGAATCAGTTTTTGATGTAGGATGTGCCACAGGACATTGGTTGTCTTGTTATGAGAATCTCGGTGTTCAAATTTCTGGACTAGAGGGAACAACTAATGCCATTCCTCACATGATGATTGACCCCGAAAAGGTGACTATCCATGATTTGAGAAATCCCTATGAGGTCAACCAAGATGTAGATATGGTTTACAGCATTGAGGTTGCGGAACATATCGAACCAGAGTATGCTGACAATTATGTTGATGCTCTTACTCGACATGGGGCAAAGTATATCATCATGACAGCAGCACCTCCGGGGCAAGGTGGCACAGGACATTTCAATCTTCAACCAAAGTCCTACTGGTACGATAAACTCCTTACTAAAGGATATGAAGTTTATCCCGAGTTGGAAGAAAAGATCGTTCAATGGTGTAAAGAAGCAAGAGAAACAGAGAAAGCAGACCCCGAGTTCTTGAGATATACTGTGAGGGGTGATGGAACTGGATTCAATGATGGTGTTCATAAACCAAAGTCTACAAACTGGTTGACTCATGATGACGCAATGAACGCCAGCACTGATAAACTTGTTAGACAAAAGTGGTTTAACGTGTGGATTCCATGGTGGTTCCCCAGAAACATGATTTGTTTGAAAGCGGTATGATTAAGGTAGCATTCGTTAAGTTTGGTGGAATGGCAAACGGAGGAACAGAGAAGTTCCTCCAAACTATTGCCTCTTATCTCGACAAGACAAAGTTTCAAGTTGATTATTTTTACACACCTGGAGCACCCTATATTGGATCAAGTCATCAGCATAAAGATACTGATCCCAGTAGGGTTGAGTTTTGTGAAAGTCATGGTGTAAATTGTATTCCAGTCAAAGTCCTATTCAAGAACGTCACAGTTGGCACCCACGACTGGGTTGGCACAGACTTCTGGGATCTCTTTGATGAGAAAAACTATGATCTGGTTGTGAGTGGTAGGTCTGGGCATCCAGAGTATCCATTCCATATGATTCGCAAGACTCCTATCATCGATACTATTCACCTATCTGGAATGGCAGAAGACAAACCTAATACTTACAAGACTGTATTGATGTGTCAGGATCAGAGAGATAAATGGATCGCTGCTGGTGGACCAGCGGATAGATCTATGGTCATTCCACCTACTGTTGTTGTGCCAGAAGTAGAAGGTAAACTACCTTTTGATCAGAAACATATCTTTGGTATGCACCAGAGAGACAATGATCACATCTTCTCACCTATTCCTCTTGAGGCATATAGTAAAATTGAAAACGATGATACCATGTTCTTAATGCTTGGTGGTAGTGTCAAGTATGAGAAGCAGGCATTTGACCTTGGAATTAAGAACGCTTTGTTCTGTCCGTCTACATCAGATGTAGATGCCATTCATAAGTTCTTGAATACACTGACTGTCTATGCTCATGGTAGATCTGATGGAGAACAATGTTCTAGTGCTATCATTGAAGCAATGTCTCACAGTCTACCTGTAATCACTCATACTGCCCCCAGCATGGGACAGGCAGAGCAGGTTGGATTGGCAGGTGCCTGTGTTGACACAGTGGAGCAGTATGCTGCTATTATGAAAATGTTTATGGAAGATAGAGATAAGTATGATGAGTTCTCTAAAGAAGCAAAGAAAAGGTATGATGAGTTTTATTCGATGAATGCTATAATGGATGAATATGTAAAACTTTTTGAAGAGGCGGTGTCATGAAAATCTGTATCTTAACAATTGCTACGAACAAATATCTTCAGTTCGTAGAGAAACTATACGAGGACTTGTCGGAGAAGTTCTGTCCCGGTGCTGAAATCAGTTGTCTTCTGTTCACTGATCATGAGATTGAGGAGACAGGAGATAACGTAAGAGTTCATTATATTGACCATGAACCATGGCCGATGCCCACTCTGAAGAGATATAATTATTTCATGAAGGAGAAAGACTTCATCTTGGAGCATGATTACTGCTTCTATTTTGATGCTGACATGCGTATTGATGGTGTTGTGACAGCAGAAGAAGTCTGTGGTGATCTAGTTGCTACTAGACATGGATATCAATCCATGGCATCTCCTGCTCAACAGACCTTTGATCGTAATCCTGCTAGTCGTGCTTTCGTCTCACCAGACGAGAAGACTGTCACCTACTATGCTGGTGGATTCAATGGTGGTAAGACTGAAGTCTTTATGAAGATGGCGGAGACTATCGCAGAGAATGTGAACGAAGATCTGAAGAACAATATTGTCGCAGTGTGGCATGATGAATCACATATGAATCGCTATCTGATTCAAAATCCACCTACACTTGATTTGGACCCCACATATTGTTATGCTGAAGAGTTCATCGGGACAGACTATCCCTTTCAACCTGGTAAAATCATTGCTCTGAAGAAGAATCATGCGGCGTTACGATCTTAGGGAGATCCCTTTCTTTTACATCAACCTAGATGATGCGACAGAAAGAAATCAAAAGATGAAAAAGATTCTTGAGGATCTTGAGATCAAGAACTTCAAAAGAATCAATGCCACCCGTCACTCTGTGGGGCAAGCAGGCACTGCTCGCTCTATGTTGGAAGCAATCGAAACTGCCATCAACCCTATCGTATCACCCCTAGGCACACCTTTTGTGGTTATCGAAGACGATATTGAGGTAAAGAGATGGGATCCTATCATTGAGATACCAGAGAACACTGATGCTTTCTATCTTGGCATCTCTGGTTGGGGTAGAATGAATGGTCACTCTGGACCTTTTGTTCAGTGGGACGTTGTTAACCCTGGTATGTTACAAGTTTACAATATGCTAGGTGGACATGCTATAATGTATCTTCGGCAAAGGTATATTGATTTAGCGAGAAGAGTCTGTCTTCATGCTGGTTATGTAATTGAAGACCATCCTGACATTGGATTCGCAGAGATTCAACGCTGGCACAATGTGTATGCTTTTGATGATCCATACTTCTACCAGACAAGTTCTGGTGGCAATCAGACAGTGACTTATAGTCCTCTATCTGAACAACAGACTGTTGAATGTATGGTACAGAATCAGTTTTTCCTACCACTTAAGATCAAATGATCATCGCTAGTTGTCCATTAAGAGTATCATTGTTCGGGGGGTCTACTGACAACCCGAACTTTGTTCGTGCATTCGGGTATGGAACTGTAATTAGTTTTACATCTAATCTCAAAACATATGTGACTATCAATCAAGATAAGTTTGGTTTTAACAAGGTAAAACACAAGTACATCATCAACTATTCCAAGAGAGAAGAGGTAGAATACATCAGTCAGATTAAGAATGATCCTGTTCGTGTGGTGTTAGAATACTTCGACATGCCACCAGTACAGGTAACTCTTGCTAGTGATGCGTTTTCTCAAGGCAGTGGACTTGCTTCATCATCTTCTTACATTATTAGTTTGATCAAAGCATGTTCTATCTTCTTAAATAGGAAGATGTCTGACAATGACATTTGTAGGTTAGCATATGAACTGGAAGTTTCTTTCAATCCTTACTGTGGGTATCAAGACCCATATGGGTGCGGTGTGGGAGGTTTCAAAAGGATTGAGTTTATGGACTCTAACACTATTAAGTATGAGTTTCTTCCTGTTGATTTATTTGATTCTTATGATCTTCATCTTGTATTTACCGGCGTCACGCGAAACTCAAAAACAATCCTCAAAGATGTCAGCAAAAACATAGACAAGATCTCACCTTTGATCTCTACAGTTCATAGGGCATATGATTTTATCAAGGATGGAGAGACCTTGAAATTCATGGAAGAACTTAATCTCTCCTGGGAACAGAAAAAAGAGACAAGCAAAACTATTACAGAGAACTTAAAGATCCGTCAGATAGATAAAGATCTACAAAAGAATCCAAGTGTTATCTCACACAAACTATGTGGAGCAGGCAATGGTGGATTCTTCTTAACGTTTTCTAAACGTGATAGTTTGACTGTCTCATATGATTCTGTTAAGATTACAGTATCACCAGAAGGAGTTAAGGGTGAATCCATTTAATAGATACATCGAAACTCTGGAGACTGCTCACATAGGAGATGAGTTCGCCAAGTTTCAAAACCATTTTAATACACATGAAAGAATTATTATCCTAGGTAATGGTGGCAGCAACTCTGTTGCTTCCCATATCTCACAGGATTACATGAAGTTTCACCACAAGAAGGTCTCTATATTTTCAGACCCTTCTATGTTGACAATGCTTGCTAATGATTTTGGATATGAGAAAGCATATGTCAAGTTTTTAGAGTATCATCTAGAACCACAAACACTTGTTATCTTAATGAGTTCAAGTGGAGAGTCTCCTAATATGGTTAATTGTATGGAGTATTGTGAGAAATATGGAGTTGACTATGGTATCCTGACAGGATTCAGCGAACATAATAGAATGAGGCGTGATGCCCAATACGCAAAGTGGAACTTTCATGTTGCCAGTGAGTCATATGGTGTGGTAGAGTGTGTTCATCAGATTTTCCTTCATGGAGTCATATGAGATATTGCTTCGACCTAGACGAGACCATCTGTAATACACCTAGTAATCCAGATGGTCATGGTCGTAGGTATGCGGAATCAACTCCTATTCCCCTTATGGTAGAGACAGTGAATCGTCTTTACGATGAAGGGAATTATATTATCATTATGACTGCCAGAGGCAGGGGATCTGGTGTTGATTGGACTGATACCACCAAGAAATTGTTATCTGAATGGGGTGTTAAATATAATGAGTTGGAACCAATGTTCCACAAACCCAACGCAGATATCTTCATTGACGACAAAGGAGTCAATGCAGAGGACTGGATCAAAACACAACCATTGAAAAAAGGTATTGTTGCGGGGGCATTTGATCTTATCCATCCTGGATATGTCAGGATGTTTAAGTATGCTAAAGAGTATTGTAATCATCTTACAATTGCTCTCCATGAGAATCCATCAATGGCAAGACCATATAAATTGAAACCAGTCCAATCATTGGAGGACAGGAAAGAGATTCTACGATCCATTAAACATGTGGATGACATTGTTGTATATCAAGCAGAAGATACTTACTTGAGTTATCTTGAGGATTATGATATTCGTTTCCTTGGAGATGATTACAGCGATGGATCTTATACAGGTAAAGGATTAGGAATACCTATCGTTTGGATTCCAAGAGATCATGGGTACTCAACAACTAAACTTAAAGCAAGTATCGCAAATTCAGTTATTAGGAGCAACAGATTATGAGAGCACTGGTGACAGGAGGATCAGGTTTTATTGGTTCTCACCTTGTAGATGAATTAATTAAACAAGGACATGAGGTGTGTGTTCTCGATGATAGAACTGCGGACTCTGAACGGTTTCATCAGAATGAGAAAGCAGTGTATGCCAAGCAAGACATCAGCAACTACCAAAGAACCCGTGTCTTTTATTCAAACACAGATGTAGTCTTTCACCTTGCTGCTGAATCAAGGATTGGACCTGCCATTGAGAATCCCATCGCTGCCGTCCAGAAGAACGTACAAGGCACCTGTACGGTGCTTCAGTGTGCCAGAGAGGGTGGAGTCAAGAAAGTAATCTACTCGTCCACCTCATCGGGGTATGGGAACAATCCATTCCCTAATATTGAAACACAACCAGATGACTGTCTGAATCCTTATTCAGTAACCAAGGTTGCTGGTGAAAAACTGTGTCAGATGTATACTGAACTCTTCGGATTAAAGAC
>TARA_R100001443_G_scaffold1969_4_pt1 | contig 16231 bp, 17 predicted proteins | sample TARA_R100001443 | Tara Oceans TARA_R100001443 (sample SAMEA2622142) | marine metagenome | biome: marine biome (ENVO:00000447); feature: deep chlorophyll maximum layer (ENVO:xxxxxxxx); material: "saline water (ENVO:00002010), including plankton (ENVO:xxxxxxxx)" | depth 50 m
CTCTGCTAGAAGAAACTCTGACTATAGTGTTATATTAGCTATAGCAGTTACCCCAGATAATAACATATATATATTAGATTATATAAGGAATAGGACTCTTCCAGTGCTAGGAATACCTGGAACTGATAAAAAGGGAATAGTTGACTATATATTTGATTATGCTAAATTTTACAAACCGACATTGTTTACAATTGAAGATACATCAATGTCTAAGCCTATATTCCAAGCTATAAGAGCTGAGATGAGAAGGCGAAATGAATTTACTATACCATTTAAAGAAGAAAAGCCTGGAAATAGAATGAGCAAGAGAGATAGGATTCAAGAGATTTTAGCTCAAAGATTTTCAGTAGGGCAGGTTCATATAAAGAAAACTCAATATGATTTACATAGAGAGATAATGACATTTGGCCCTCGTATGGCTCATGATGATACTATAGATGCTTTAGCTTATGCATGTAAGTATTCTCACCCTCCACAAGGAATGCAGCAATCTAAGGATGGATGGTATAAACAAAAACCTCAAGCAAAAAATTGGATAACCGCATGATAAAGTTTCTTATATTTACAGCATTGCTGAATCCCGAATTTTCGGAATCAGAATATATAAAGTCCGAATTTTCGGAATTACAAAAAACTTATAGAAAGCGTAGAGGCAAAGGGAGTAAAGGTCGAAGGCGTGGTGGGAAAGGATTAAGATAATGAAAAAAGTAAAAGAGGTTATGGCTGAGATGTTAACAGAATGGTTGTTTAGAGACTTTGGTCTTTTGATTGACGAGCCTACACCAGAAGATATAGAAAAGAAATTAGAAGAGAATAAAGAAGAACCCGCACAATAACATAACAGAGGATATATAATGGCAAAAGCAAAAAAGAGAGTAGATCAGGTAAGGCAGTTATTTCACTTAGCAGATAATACTACTAGAAGGCAATGGCAAAAGATAAATCAAAAAGGATATGAGTTTGCCCATGATGAGCAGTTAGCTGCTAATGACAAGGAAGCTTTAGAAGAACAAGGCATGCCTACATTTACTATTAACAGGATATTGCCTGTAGTAGAGATGCTTAATTTTTATGCAACAGCTAAATCTCCTAGGTGGCAAGCTATTGGAGTTGAAGGTAGCGATACTGATGTAGCAGCTGTATTTTCTGATTTAACAGATTATGTATGGCACAATTCAAATGGATCTACATTATATACTAATGCTATTAACGATTCTGTAACTAAAGGTATTGGATATTTATTAGTTACTGTGGATAAAGATGCTGACAATGGATTAGGGGAGGTTGTTATACAGCAGCCAGAACCATTTGATGTTTATATTGACCCTAAGTCAAGAGACATGTTGTTTAGTGATGCAGCATATATAATGGTTAGAAAGGTTCTTCCTAAGAATCATTTAATGAAGATCTTTCCTGACCATAAAAGAAAAATATCTCAATCTAATAGTAATGAGCAACATAATAGTAGCTACTCTACAAGATCTGTAGGAGATGATGATCAGAAGTTATTTGCTTATAACGATACTCAAGATGAAGATTGGGCAATAAAGCCTACTGGTGAAATGGATCAACTGGTAGAGTTCTTTGAAATATATGAAAAGATTAAGATGTCTTATATAAGCTTATTCTATCGTATACCACCAGATCCAGAGCAATTAAAGCAATTAAAACAGCAATGCGATGTTATGGTTCAGGAGATGCAAGCCGAAGCTGAAGTTGAAATGCTAGAACAGCAAAGACAAATGCAAGAGGCAGTTCAGAAAGGTGAAATGTTACCTGAGCGTTATGAGCTTGAAATGCAAAAAGCACAACAAATGATGCAACAGCAATTAGCAGCATATGCACAAGAGTGTATGAGTAAGTTACAAGCAGAAGCATCTAAGATTGAAAATAAGATAATTACTGAAAAAGAATTTAATATATTAATGAAGGATCCACAGATAGCTAAGAATGTTGTGGATAAAGTTCAATTTTATTCTTCAAGAATTAAGCAAACTTGCGTTGCGGGCGATAAGCTGTTATATGAAACAACTCTCCCCGATACAATCACTGAGTACCCTATTATTCCATTTCATTTCAAATGGACAGGTACTCCTTATCCTATATCAGCTGTATCGCCCTTAATTGGAAAGCAGCAAGAGATTAATAAGGCACATCAGATAATGGTGCACAATGCTTCATTAGGATCTAGTTTAAGGTGGATGTATGAAGAGGGATCTATTGATGCAGAGACTTGGGAAAAATATTCTTCAAGTCCTGGAGCTTTATTACCTATCAGACCTGGAGTTGAAAGACCTACTCCTGTTATGCCTGCTCCGTTATCAAGTGCATTTTTCCAAATAGTTCAACAGGGAAAAAATGATATGGAATATTTAGCAGGGATATATAGCTCTATGATGGGAGACAGCTCTCAAGCAGGTGAAACATATAGAGGAATGTTAGCTTTAGACGAATATGGTACTAGGAGGATAAAGCAATGGATGACCACTTCAATTGAACCTGCATTGAGGCAATTAGGTAAATCAGTATTGCAGTTTTCACAATCTACATATACTGCTTATAAAAGATTTAGACTTATACAGCCTAATGCTATTCAAGCAGAGCAAGAACAAGAAATTAACATACCAGTTTACAATGATATGGGAGAAGCTATTGGTAAGTCAATGGATATTGAATCTCTTAAATATGATGTAAGAGTTGTTCAAGGATCTACATTACCAGTCAATAGATGGGCTTATTTAGAAGAGCTAAAACAGTTAATGCAACTTGGAGTTGTAGATGATATAGCTGTATTAGCAGAAACAGATATAAAGAACAAGGAAAACATTGTCAAAAGAAAATCATTATACTCACAACTACAAGGCCAAGTACAACAATTATCCGAAGCTGTTAAGGATAAGGAAGGTACTATTGAAACACTTGAAAGACAGCTGGTACAGGCTGGCATCAAGCAAAAAGTAATGCAGGCTGATGTAGAGATAAATAAAAAGAAAGAAGAAGTTAAGTCTCAAATGGGTAAAGAGTTTGTTGAGACTGAAGGAAAACAAAAATTATTGCGGAATGTAATGTCTAATAATGTAGAGTCTCAAAAGCAGCAAGCGGCTAACATGTTACAGTCTGCAAAAAATAGTTTGGATAGTAAGAACAACAATAGTTAAGCTATCCACATTGACGTAAAGCTAAATAAGGAGAAAAGATGACAGATACAACAGAAAGTCAAGGTAACCCTGAGATTGGAATGCAAGCAGATTCTTTTGAAGCTGTAGAAGCACAGTCCAATGAAGGCTCTGAGACTTTTTTTAATGATCTAGAACAACAAGTCAATGGTGGTATCATAGATGAAACCGCTGAGGTAACCCAACAAGAAATAAGTGGCTCCGAACAGGTAACCCACAATACACAAAGCGTTGGCTCCGAGAATGTGGAACCTCCAACAGATAACGGCACTGATTGGAAGAAAAGATACGAAGACTCTAGTAGAGAGGCCGTTAAGTTGTCTGAACAGTATAGAAGCGTTGAACCTTTTGTACCTGTTTTAGAGGCAATGAAAAACGATAGTGGATTAGTGGATCATGTACGGGATTACTTGAAAAATGGTGGAAAACCTGCACAATCAGTTCAAGAGCGATTAGGCCTTGATGAAGATTTTGTGTTTGACGCTAACGATATAACAGACCCTGATTCTGACAGTGCTAAAGTAATGAATGCACATGTTGACTCAATGGTACAACAGAGGGTTGGACAAATGCTTAATGTTGAAAAACAAAGAGCACAAAAAATCCAGCAATCTCAAGCCAGAGTTGCAGAAGAAAGAGCATTTATGCAAAAGAACAATATGTCAGAGGATCAGTTTAACTCTTTTAAAGAAAAGGCACAACAGCATGTTATGACTTTAGATGATGTAAATTATTTACTGAATCGAAATCAAAACAATACTAATGTAGCTAATTCTACAAAAGCAGAAATGTTAAATCAAATGAAGAATGTCCGTAATATGCCTACTTCCGCATCGGGAGCGAACAGTCAAGGTCAGCAGAGATCACAATCAGACGAAGTGTTTGATTTGATAAATGGCTTTGATAATGATGTAGATAACTTGTTCGGTTAGGCTTATAAAAAATTTATAGTCTATCCGATTTAATAAATAAATAGGAGATAGACAGATGTCTGATATTCTGAATGTAACCGGTAGTAATTATACTGCCGAACCTGCAGAACAATACGGGCCAGATGTCAATACAGGTGCTCTTCGTAGAAAGTATAACTTTGGCGATAAAGTATCTGAATTAAGTTTGGCACAAGATCCGTTTTTTCGTTTTGTATCAATGGTTTCTAAGAAACCGACTGATGATCCAACTTTCAAATTTACTGAAAAGCGTGAATCATACACAAAAAGATATGTTTATATTAATAAGCATGATAATAATACAGGAACAGCTAACGTAGCAAATTCAACTGCTATTAACGCTTCTGCTGATGCGGCTGGAGATTCAATTTCTCTTGAAGTTGGAACTGACTGGATGAGCAATGGTAATAGGAGAAAGGCGTATGGCCAAACTGCTGATGGTATAGGTGATAGCGGTACTGAGCCAGAATTTCTTTTTCCAGGCCAGTTATTAAAGCTTCCTATAACAACTGCTAACAATGCTTCACATGATCAATCTGTTTCTGATTATTTAGTTGTTAAGATTGATACTGTTAAGGCTGGTATAACTTCCAATTATAAGATTGTAGACTGTAAAGTAGTAAAAGGTGAGTCTACCGCAGCTACAACTTATTTTATGGGCGCTCCAAGCGCAGCTTTACTTGCAGGATCCAATGAAGGGCTTGAGCCATATCGTTGTTATGTTGTTGGTACTGCCTTTTCTAAAGGAAGTGGTTATCCAGAAACTTGGAATGATCAGCCATATTCAACAGCTACAGGCCAAACTCAAATATTCAAAACATCATGTGTAATGGATAATACTGATCGTGCTACTGTATTGAAGTACGAAGGTAATGAGTGGGCTCGTATCTGGAAGCAAAAGTTGATTGAGCATAAATGGGATATTGAAAATGCATTATTATTTGGCCAGCAAAATGCAACTTACAACACTACTCAAGGTGCTGTAGATTGGATTAGCCAATATGGAAATGCTTTTTCATTAGATATTGCAACAAAGTCTCAAGATGATTTTCTTGATGATATGTCTGCAATGTTGGATCCAAGATATAACAATTCAGCTTCAACTGTATTCTTCTGCAACACAGCAGTTTACAATTGGTTGCATAAATTATCTGGATACTTTAGAAATAATGTAGAATCATCTGCTAACTATAGAGCTGATTTTTCATTAGCTGGAAAGAAAAAAGTATTTGGTATTGATATTACTACTATATCAACTGTATACGGTGATATGAACATTGCACGTAATGTGCATTTAGATGGTACTAATGTTAAGATTCTTGGAATCAACATGAAGTATTGTGCATATCGTCCATTAGTTGGTAATGGTATTAATCGTGATACTGGAATCTACGTAGGAGTTCAAACTTTAGAGAACTCTGGGGTCGATCGTAGAGTAGATCAAATCTTAACTGAAGCGGGAATGGAATGGTGTTGTCCAGAAACTCACGCTTTATGGACATAGGGAGATAAATTATGGCAAATCCTTTATACGGACAAAATAAGACTGATGATGTATTAGATCTTGTATCTGATGGTAAAAAAGACGTTTTAACGTTAACTGCCGCACATACACTAAGCGCATCTGATGCAGGAAAGTTAATAGTTGTTAATTCTGCTGCAATTGAAATCACTTTACCTTCAGCTGCAGCTGGAATGGTTTTTGACTTTGTGTTTATGATAGATACTACTGCTGGAGCTACTATTCTAGCATCTTCTGGCGATTGTTTCTTTGGAACAGTAACTGTCAATTCAACTACTAAGACTAAATCTAGTGCTCAATCTATTGATCATGCTACAGCTATTGGTACAGTAGCTAGTTATGATAATCTAGACTTTGTTCACGATTCTGATACTCTGGGTGGCAAGGCTGGTGATAGTGTAAGATGTATTGCTGTAGATGATACTGCTTGGATGGTTAATGGAGCATTAGTATCTGATGGTACTGATCCAGATGGTATAGCTGCAATTAATGCAGGTTAAGGGGGTGACTAATGGCTAATGCAAAAATAGGAAGTTATCCTTCTCACGGTCTTCAAGTTGTAGAGAAAATTGATAGTGCAAAACAATTAACTAGAAGTGATTCTGGTAAGTTATTTTTTGTAGAACAAGCAGGGAGTACATATGTTATAAATCTTCCAGAGCTTTCTACAAATATGGCTGGCTGGCAAGCTAAGTTTATTTGTAGTGCTATTGATGGATCTGTAGAACTAAATGGTTATGGAGTTGTCGCTGGTGGTGGAACCACTGGCGATAATGACGTGATGAGATTTGTTGAGATAGGACATACTGAAGCGACAACTGCTGATGTCGATGGTATATCATTCGGCGCATCTGCAACTACTGTAGGAGCTACAATCGAAATCTATACTGATGGAACTTATTGGTTTGCGTATGGATTTGGAGCTATAGCTAACGATATAGTTGCTGTTGACGCTTAAATAAACTAAAATCGTTCACTCCCTCTGTAGAGATGTGGGGTCTCTTCTAGGGGGAGTGGACACCTTAGGAATAATAAATGGCAACTTTTCAAGAACAAGTTCAAGATTTAACTTCGCTCACAGTATCTGATACTGATGAGCTTTCGCAGTTTTTAAAAGATGGTGTAATAGATGTTACTAATAAGTGGTTAGCTATTAGACCTCAAGATGCAGACATGTTTATGGCTTCTACAGCTGAACAAGCATCTAATGGTGCTGATTTAAATGGAGCTAAAATTGTTACTGTTGTCCGTGAAGATGGCACTAATAATCAATGGAGAAAGTGCAGAAAAATATCTTTAGGATTACAATATGATGTTACAGATCCAGATAGTTTAAATTATGCCTCTGCAACAAATCCTGCATACATGCAAGATGAAGATGGAAAGATTAGTGTATTTCCAGTGCCTGGATCAGATCCAAATGCTTATAAGATATATTATGTAAATAATACTCCTGTAGATGCAAGTGGAACAGCATTAGCTTATAATGATACTGATATAAAATACTTTCCAAGTGATAAAATTTATTTAGTAACAATTTATGCATCAATGAGATTGGTGCAAGCAACTATAGGTGGGATAGCTAATTTATCAATTACAGCTGTACCGCCTGATGTTCCTTCTGCGCCTAGTTTTTCAGGAGCAACTGTAACATTGCAAACAGCTGGTAGTTTAGGAACTGCTCCTACTTATACTTCTCCAACTACAACTGTATCTGGAACAGCATGGGCTACAGCTTACCCTGATCAATATAGTGCTATAACTACTGCTTGGACAGCTTTAAATGCTGCTGTTGATAATATTAAAACAGGAGTATGGGATGATTCTGGTAACTATTCTAGCGGAGATTTTACAAAAATAAAAAACGCTTTAGATAATGCTCAAAATATTATAGACGATGGAGCAACTCTTACTGGAGGAGCTGCAACACATGATGCTATTTCTTTACTTACTACAGAAGAAGACTTAGAAATGGTTCAGGCAGCTATTGGTATTGCAAGTTCTGAATTACAAAGAGCTTCATTGCATGTTCAAGAAACAGATCTTATAACAAAAACAGCAATACAAGAAGCTCAAGGATTTGCTCAAGAAGTTCAATCTAGACTTTCTAATGTTTCTGCTAAAACTTCAGAGTATCAAGTTAGAGTACAAGATGCTTTAAATACTTTTAATAAAGAAAATGTTGCATATCAATCTACAGTTCAAGAAGCTTTACAAGAACTTCAAGTAGCGTCAGCAAAAGCTCAAAAAGATGCTGATTTGTCTCAACAGAAAGAATTAGCTGAATATAGTAATAGATTGCAAAGATTTCAAAATGAAATAACTGCATATCAAGCAGATATTGGAGGACAAGTTCAAGAGCATGGTGCAAAGATGCAAGGATTACAAGCTCAGTACAATACATTGAGACAGCAGTATACTGAAGCATTTGGTATAGCTGCCCCTAAGCAACCTCAAGGAGCTAGGTAATGGCTACTACTTATAGAGTAAGATATAAAAATCATGCTACACCTCAAGAACAGCATAGTGCTGGAGATAGATATTATTTAGATAGTGATGCTGGTAAAAAGTTTTCAGGAACTGGAGATATAGGAGGAGCTACATTAGGAGGTTCAAGATCTTTGGTAGAAAATTTTGCAGTAACTGATAGCGCATCTATTACTTTAACAAGTTCTACTGACTTTTTTTATATTAAAAATACAGGTGACAGCGATGTGCTACTATGTGTTGATGGAACGACTTATATTATTATATTATCAAGCAGTGAAGCATTTGCTTCTCAACTATCTAATTCTGCAGTAATTAAGGTTAAATGTACGTCTGGAGAAACCTCAACAGTAGAATATTATAAGGCTAATTAATGGCAAACGCAAGAAAAGTAATATTTAGTACTTATGTAATACCAACTCAGATTAAAGAGATGGAAGAAGCAAATGTAACACATGAAGAATTTCAAAGTGAAGTGGGAAAAACATTAGGTGGAAAAGGAACTGCTATTATAGATGCTTCTCAATGGGGCGATAAATGGACTTCAACTACTCATGGAGAGATAAATAAATGGGAAGAGTTTACAGATGTAAATTGGGAAGATGTATTATTATATCCAACTAAAAGTGGAAGAGTTGCATTAACTGATAGTGCTACGCAATTATCAACTGATAGTAATGATTGTGCATTTTTATATATAAAGAATTTAGGGTTAACAAACGAAGTATTATTATCATTACAAGGCAATGACAACAGTAAGTATTTGATTATTATTCCTCCTGAGGGAAGTATAAATATTAGAGGTGCTGCTGGAGACGAGAGATCGGGTATATCTGCCCCTATTGATTGTAATGATATTTATGTAAAGTGTAGTGCAAGTGAAACTACAGAAATAGAATATTTAATAGCAAAAGGATAACGCATTAGTAAGGATATCTGAAATGGCAACTTTAACAGGAAAGACAATAGCATCAACATATACAAGCTTATTAAAACTTGAAGGTAATAGTGGAAGTACAGTAGCTGGAGCAGATGGAAATGCTGTACAAGTAAAAACTGGAGACAATGATGCAACTCCATTATATTTAAATACAGATAGAATTGGTATTAATACTGCTGCTCCAGATAAGCTTTTACATTTATATGCAGCTAACTCTGGAGTAACTCCACATGCAAATACAAATTTATTTATTGAAGATAGTGCTAATAATTACTTAGAACTTGGAGTCCCAAATGGTGAAACAGCTGGTATTTATTTTTCAGATGTAGCTGGAACTCCTGGCTCAATTAATTACAACCATAGCTCAAACCTTATGACTTTTAGTACTGATAGTCTGTTTTCTTTTTCTGGCGGAAATGTTGGTATTGGTACAGTTAGTCCTCAGGAAAACTTAGATATTTGGAATAATAATACTACAAATGCTAATTGTACTCTTCGTATAGTAAATGATTATAATGGTGCAGATTCAGAAATTAAGCTTCAAGCTAAAACTGATTCTGGGGGTTCACATTATGCTGTGCTAAAACTAGATGGTACGACTGAAGATTTTGTAATAAATATGGAGGATACATCAGGTGCTTTTAGTATTTTACAAAATGGAAATGTTGGTATAGGCACTATTGAACCAACCTATGCTTTACATATAAAAAGTGGCCATAGTACAGATGATCAAACTACTGGAGGTGGAACTCTAGCTTTACAAGGGTCAGATACTACTGTAGGTGCTGATACAGATTTGGGAACAATTTATTTTCTTGGTTCTGATTCAAGTATATCGAGTCCTCCAACAGTTGGAGCTAAAATACTTGCTGAAGGTGCTGGAACATGGGATGACAGTAGTGCAAATGATGCTCCTACTAATTTAAAGTTTTTTACCTGCGATGATAATGCTTCTAATACAATTGCGCAAAGAATGGTTATTAGGCACGATGGTAAAATTGGTATTGGAGTTACTATTCCAAATTCTAAACTTCATATAAGTAAAACGGTAAATAGTGCTACTTTTAGTCCCTTTGAAGACCTTTTGATAGAAAATTTAGGTGATACAACTGATGGCAATGCTACTGCACGTTATACTGGAATAGGATTCAGAACTTCTGGTGGTGGAACTGCTGCTACAGAAAGAGTAAAATGTTGGTTTGGAGCAGTACGAAGTGCAACATATGGAAGGTCAGATTTTATATTTCTAACTGATGGTTCTGCCGATGCTGGTTCTGTAACGACATCTGAAGAAGTTATGCGTATTAAGGCAGGTGGAAATGTTGGTATAGGTGTATCTAATCCACAACACAGTTTACATATTGCAACCAATGAATCTATTTTCTGGGGAGCAACTACTGAATATTCAAGAATAGTTTCTTATGTAGGAGAATGGAACGCTGCATCTTCAACAACTCATGAGTTAACTCTTTGTGATGATGCTCAAGATTATCATGTTGTTGCAATGGAGTTATTGGTAGTTTTAAGAAATTCAGCTAATAATTCTGGGTATTCTTGGAGTGTAAGAGGTTCTTTTACCCATGGAGGGACACTTGATGTAGCTACGTTATGGGAACAAGGAACAACTGACATAGCTGATCCTGTACTTTCAGATAATGGAGGTAGTATAATATTAACAATGACAAGTCCTGTTGCTAGCCATACTTGTGGTTATACAGTACAATTAAGAGAAGTTAGAACATCATAAAGGAGAGACAATGAGTAAAGCGAAAATAAAAGATGCAGAAGTAGTAGAAGAGTCTAAAAAGCTAGAATGGAAAGAAGTTAGAGAAAATCTAGTAGCACAACATCAAGAAGCTTTGAAGCAAATAGATCATTATACTAAAATGTCTTTAAAAGCTGAAGGAGCTATTGAGGTTGGAGATCAAATGAATCCAAAGGAGTCTAATGAAGGTTAAAGAAATAATGGAAAGAGCAGGCATGACCCAAACAGGTCGTGCCGTTGCTTATATAAAAGACGCTTTAGATGAGATTAATATTAGCTCAGAGACCCACGTAACTACACAAAGAATTGACATAACTGCAGATCAAAGATTTTATGATCTACCAAACGATTGTTTAAAGGTGCTTGATATTAGGTGTAAGCATCATAACAATGAAGATGAAAAGTATAGATCAATACCAAGGTCTATATATGAACCTGCAATAGTGGATGAAGATGGCAACTAAAAGAAAATACGCATATTATATAAAAGGTAACAAGCTAGCTATAATACAAAGAGAAGATGCTTTAGCTGGATCTAGTAATGATGAATATGGAATGTATAAAAGTCCTACTGAAAGTGTTACAGATGGCTTAGAAATACAATACGCATATACTCCATCATATAGAATAAATGATGCAGATGATTCTCTTGCAGTAAGTGCATATACAGAATCTTTAGGATTATTGTCTTTAACAATACCATCTTCTAGTTTTGCAATAAATACACCTATTGTTATTACTGGATCAGAAAAATGGAACGGATTACATATAGTTAATGCTGCAACATCTAGCTCTACATCTTTAGTATTAAAAACTAAATACAATGGAGGATCTGTTACTGAGGCATTTACATTATTAAAAGATGTGTCTGTTTTGCAAGATGAGACATTTGAATTAGACCTTAGTAGATATCATGCTAACGCTGTAGTTTACTATTTAAAGGCCAAAATGGCCGAAGATGCAGGAGATTTTGATAGAAGGCAGTTCTTCATGAGAGAATTTAAAAAACAACTAGAGAAGGGCAGTTCTGCTCTTAAACGTGGGCCTTATATAGTACAAGGCTTTAAATCAATGACATAACACCCGTTCACGCACAGCCAGTGCTTAGGGGAAACTCAAAAAGGAGATAAAAATGGCAAATAAAGATTTACATAGATATTCTGTTCAGCAAGCATTAAATAGAACATTTGATGTTTTTACAGTAACTCCAACATTGGATACCAGTACTTACGCAGATGCAGATGTATTATTTAATCCAGTATTAATTGAAGGAATATTTGGGCATAAAAATGATGCATGTATGATAAGAAGTATTACTATGATTGATGCTGATGATCAAGGGGTTCCTTGTGAAATATATTTTACGACAAATAGTACTGATTTTGGAACTATTAATGCCACCGCTAATATAGCTGATAATACTGGAATAGCGGGAGGTGTTACAATGACATATTTTGATACAGCTAATGATATTGATAATCATAGAATATCAAGCATTAAAGATATTAATATGGTAGTAAAAGCTAATGGAGTAAATGAAAATTTATATATAGCTGGCATTACCACAGGGACGCCTGATCATACCGCTTCTGGATTAAATATTAAGATAGGCGTTCAATACTTATAGGAGAGATAATGGCATATTCTTTGTTTGACAAATTAGGACAACATATAGATATTACAGCAGGTAGGAATGCTAAAGCTCCAATGCATCCACCTAATACACCTGCACAACATACACCTGAATTAGAGGATGTAGCTAAGACTAAAGCTCCTACTAATATGACTGGTATGAAGTTTACACATTCTTTAATAAAGCATTTAGATCAGCTTTATAGCAAGATGTTGGCAGGTGAGGTTGCAGATATAGCTTCAGAGCCTAAATATAGTCCAAAGACTAGGGTTATACAAGGTCAAACAGATGCTTTAATATTAGAAGAAAAGGAAGCTTATTATAATCCTGGTAATAGTAATGTAACAGAGAGCTTCTAATGCCATCGCCTAAGGTAATAGCATTAAGCGCTCTAACTCCTGAGAAGTATGACTATATACATCTTGCATATAACTCTGATGGAGATATACAGACAGTAACCTATAAAACTGGTGGAGCTAGTGGAACAACTATAGCTACACTGACATTAGCATACGATACTGATAAAAACTTACAAACGGTGACTAAATCATAATGGCATACAAGTTTAATCCATTTACAGGTACATTTGATGAAAAGCTTGATGTAGGCTCTAATATAAAAGAGAATATAGCTTTAAATGATAATTATATCTCTAATGATGGTGGAAATGAAGGTGTTCTTATTCAAGATGATGGCTCATCTAATTTTGTAAGTGCATCTACAGGAGCATTGTCTTTTACTGGTGCTACTCATCATTTAAACTGTGGAGAAATAATAGAGTTTCCTTTAGGAAGTGCATTTACAATTTCTTTATGGCATTATAATACTACAGATTCTACAGAGCAAATATTATGGAAATACTATGTTAGTTCTACTCAATATATAGAGTTAAAGCTAACATCCTCTAGGCAAATAAGATTAAACTGGGTTTCTACTGGGGAGAATGGATATGGGTCTTCTGTACCAGCAGGATTTTTAGTAAGTACAAATTTATATACATCTGATGTTGTAGGAGATTTAAATGCATGGAATCATTGGACTGTAGTTTACGATGGAACTGAAACAGCAGAGCATTCTGTAATTGGCGTAAATAGTATTCCTTTTTATTTTAATCAAGTATCTGATAGCGATACGACAGATGCAAATGGAAGAATATTTTTTGCTAGCAATAATGAATACAATCCTGGCAGTAATTGGCATGTTGGAGATATTCTAAATATATCAGGAACTACAAATAATGGTAGTGGTGCTAATAACGATGGCACTTATACTATAACAGAAATAGTAGATATTACTAGCCCTGGCGACCATTTAATAGTTAGTTCTGATGGAGGGACTACTCCTCATGTCTTCACAAACAAAGGTGTAGATTCTAATAGTGAAAATATACTATTAGCTTCTGAGCCAAAAAAAGTTAAAATATATAAAAATGGTACATTATTGTCAGGATCTAATGGCAACAACCTTGTATGGAGTGCCCATGATGCAATAGATGTTTCTTATAATAATATTTTAGATTTTTCTTCAACGAGTGTTGTTGAAAGATCAAGTGGAAGCTTTATAGATGATGGCTTTCAACCTGGTATGAGAATAAGTATTTCTGGTGCTAGCCACAGTGATAATAATAATGTATTTGTATTAAAAACTGTTTTAGCAGGAAGTTTAACTGTTGCTAATTCAGGTTCTTATAGTTTTATAAGATCGTTTAACGCTTCTGGTAGCGATTCCAATAATGTTAGAATACAATGCAATACATTTAGAGAAAAGCATGTAGCTAGTTATGCTCAGACAGCAGGTCTTTCTATTGGGTTTGCTGATAAATTTCCACCAGCACTTTCTACAGGAGCTTCAACTTTTTATATCGGATATACTTCAAATTCTTTAAGAGGTTTGGTTGGAGAGGTAGCTATATGGAATACTTATCTTACTAGCACAGAAGTTTTAGAAATTTATGATAATGGACATGCTTATGATGCTATTAATATTCAAAAGCATAACTTGGTTACTTATTGGAAAATGTCTGCTTTGAATAGCAATATTGTCTCAAATTCAGTTCCCTGGAGAAGTACAGATTATCCTGCTACAGCAGTTAATGGGCCTTCGCTTTCTTCTGGAATGAAGGGATCGTCTTACAGAAATGCAGCAGATTCAGTTAAAATATTAAGAGTTCCTTTAAATGTTAACAATAATTATATTAGTGATAACGAAGGAATACTTTTAGAAAGCCAAACAGCAGATGGTAGTGGTGGAGTATATGTAAGTCCTGATGGAAAAGTTTCTTTAATGGATATTTCAAGTGCATGGGTTACATCAACTATTAAAGATCAACTTCAAGTTTTACATACAGGGCATATATCTGCTTTTGAAACTGATAATTGGAGCGTTTCTCAATGGGTAAATCATACTGAAAATGCAGATGATACTTCTTGGTATGTTAAAGCGACTAATACAGGAGCTGAATGCAATGCTAATTTTATAAAGTTTTATACAACAGGAACCTCTATTGAGTTTGAGATGCGTGACAATATAACTGCTAGTTCTTTACATTCTCATACAAAACCAGTTCTAATAGAAACTCCTGACTTTAAACGTCCACAGACTCCTGCTACTGGTTATGCTCAAAATAGATGGTATCATTATTTAACTGTATTTGATATGAGTAAAAAAGTTACAACTGGAGATTTAGTTAATAAAATAACTGTAAATGCAAGTACTAGAGTTATTACTAGGTCAGATGGAAACTTTGTAACAGATGGATTTGTAGTAGGAATGATGATACATATTGCTTTACCAGATTTAGGTACAGTTAGTCAAGTTATTCATAAAATAGAAGCTGTAGATGCTCTTACTATAACTGTGACAAGTGTGGAAGCAGGTGGGCCAGGACTTACAACAGATGCTACTGCAAATGAAACAGTAAAAATTTCCAGTGTTGGGCTAGAATGTTTAACTATATATAGAAATGGCGTTAAAGTAGAAATGAATATGTCTATGACATCAACTGGCATGTCAAACACATCTCCTATTGAGCACGCTATTCCTTTAACTCATAGTGGTAGTGCAGATTCTGTATTTGTTTTAGGGGGCACAAGTGGAGTGTTTGCAGGAGCTATTGGAGAAACTGCTGTATGGAGAACTTCTTTAACAAGTGCTCAAGCAGTAACATTATACGCAAATGGCTATCCTTATGCTGCAAATGCTGTAGACGCTTCTAATTTAATGGGTTATTGGAAGATGAAAGGACAATGGACACCTGTCGATAGTGATGGAGAGCCTAATCCTTCAGATGGCTCAGGATATACTGATGTAGCTTATAATACATGGACTATTCCTTTAGTAGTAGGATCAAGTGCTTCAGCTGAAGTTTTTACAAATTCTGCGTTCTATGGAGGCAAGGGGCATAGAGTTCAAAACTCTTTTGGAGAAGATGGACTTGATATGTATGTAGCTAGTACGAATCATACAGCTCAAGGTTCTTATAAATATATTTATGGACTGTCTTGTGCAGCAACTCAAATGACAGTAGATGGACTTGAAATGCTTAGAGGTAGCTTAAAGTTGCATGGAAATCAATTTGTACAAGATGAAAGTACTGCATTACAAACTATGGCTGCTTTTAACCCTAATCTAGGTAGCGGCTCTTCTACAACAGCACAATCTCTTAATGTAACTCAAACTATTGCAACTGCTAGTGGAAAAACGAGTACGAATACAGGAATATCTACAACTTTAAATTCATCAACTCCAACAATGATTGG
>TARA_R100001443_G_scaffold105939_1_pt1 | contig 16226 bp, 20 predicted proteins | sample TARA_R100001443 | Tara Oceans TARA_R100001443 (sample SAMEA2622142) | marine metagenome | biome: marine biome (ENVO:00000447); feature: deep chlorophyll maximum layer (ENVO:xxxxxxxx); material: "saline water (ENVO:00002010), including plankton (ENVO:xxxxxxxx)" | depth 50 m
ATCAGATACGATTATGTAAATGATGGTTACTATGCAGAAATTAAAGAAAGCGAAATGTTTAAAGACCGTATGCAAGTTATGAGTGATATGAAGAACAACGAAATGGTTGGTACATATTATTCACAGGACTTTGTAATGCGTAATATTCTTAAAATGTCAGACGCTGAAATATTAGAACAACAAGAAAAGATTGCTGCTGAAGCAAAAGCTGCTGAACAGCAACAACAACAAGAACCAGAGAATGGTGAAGAAGGAGATAATGATGACGGACAACAATTCTAATCCTACAAGGGATATGATTGACGCTTTGGATAAAGATAACAATGTGGATGCAGAGGTGCATTTTAAAAATGCTTTAAGTGCTAAAGTAGGGCAAGAACTTGACGATAAGAGAAAAGATATTGCCAGCACTATTATGGCTAAAGAACCGGAAAAAACAAATGACAATAACGCTGAGCAATCTACGGAAATTGACGATTGAGAGGGACGAACACAAGCGTTCCCCAGTCTATAAAAAACAAGCACCAAAAGCCAAGAAGGCGATTGATGATGTAATGGTTATGCTGGCAAAGCAACCATCAAAAGTTTTAACTACATTCCCTAAAATAATTAAGGATGTAAGTAAAAAATATGGCGTAAAGCCAAAAGATATTGAAACCTATTTCGCAAAAGAAACAGGTCTAACCATATAAAGGAGAGTAAAAATGGCAGTAGTAAATAAAAGGACACTTGTTGATAGTGGTACAAGACATGTAGTTATGTTCGAAATCAACAACGCAACAAATGACGCTGTGCAAGTGGTAGACGCTTCAGCATTAAAAGGACATGATAGTAACCCAACACTAGACATAAGAAGTATTAAGTGGAATACAACGGCAGCAACTAGTGATGTGGCATTTGAATTTGACGCAACAACAGATAGTCATGGTATATCAGTACACGGTAGTGGTGAGTATGGATTTCATGGTAAACAACCTATGATAACAAATCCAGAAGCAAGTGGCGTAACTGGTGATATAGTTATCACTAATGCGTCAGCAGTAACTGGTACTTTTATTTTAGAAGTACAAAAATCTAAAGGTTATGATAACTCAGGACAAACAAGATAATGGCTGATACAGTAACAAGTCAAACTATAACGGATGTAGCCGGCACTAAAACGGTAATGAAATTTACCAATAAAAGTGATGGTACAGGAGAAACACTAGTAAATAAAGTGGATGCAAGTGAATTAAATCATGCGTCTTCAACGACTAAAATTGCTAGAGTAATTTATAGTGTCAATACCACGGACCCTAAAGGGTCCGTTGAGATTGTATTTGATGGTTCAACTAATGCTACGGCATTGTTTCTATCAGGTCAAGGCACAATAGATTTACAAACATCTGCTATACAGATACCCAATAATGCGAGCTCCGCTACGGGCGACATTTTGTTTTCCACACACAATTTTGTCAACGGAGACAGTTATTCCGTCATTTTAGAAGTGAGATAATATAAATAGAACAAAAGGGGAAAATACGCAACATGAAACTTATAACAGAAGAACTTACAAATGTTGAATTGATGGTCGAAGAAAAAAACGGCTCAAAACAACATTTCATTAAAGGTACCTTCATGCAGGCAAACATAAAGAACAGAAATGGTCGTGTTTACCCAATGGAAGTATTAGAAAAAGAAGTAGGAAGATACAGAAAAGAATTTATTGACCGTAAAAGAGCATTTGGAGAACTTGGACATCCAGAAGGACCTACTGTTAACCTAGAAAGAGTATCACATATGATAACTAAACTAGAGAATGACGGTAAAGGTAATTACTACGGTGAAGCAAAGATTACAGATACGCCATATGGTAAGATTGTAAAAGAACTTATCAACGAAGGCGCACAATTAGGAGTTTCGTCAAGGGGCATGGGTTCCTTGGAGAATAAAGGTGGTACTAACTATGTAAAAAATGACTTTTACTTAGCAACTGCTGCCGACATTGTTGCAGATCCGTCTGCTCCATCAGCATTTGTACAAGGTGTTATGGAAGGTAAAGAGTGGGTATGGGATAATGGTATTGTCAAGGAACAAGATGTTTCTGAAATACAAGAAGAAATAAACCGTGCTAAGCGTGATGAATTAGTAAAAGCGCAGACTGCTGCTTTTGATAAATTTATGCGAAAGTTACAGTTTTAATAAATAGTAGTACGCAAATTTAATATTTCGAAATATTGGAGAGATAAAAAAAATGACGGAAGAAATTAAAAACGAACAAGAAATCGTTTCTGAAGCTCCTAAGGGACAAGATGCTCCTAAAGCTGGTGCAGCTAAAGCTGAACCAATGCAAAAAGTAGGCGACTTTGAAGATTTAGGTCCAGCGGTTGTAAAACCAACTGACAAAAATCCAGACGCTGCTAAAAAAACTAAAAAAGACGCATCCGCTCCTACGAAAGGTGCCGGCGCACCGGAATCTGCTGAGAAAATGAAAAAAGAAGAAGCAGAACCAGAAGACGCTGAAGATAAAGAAAACGATAAAAAAGATGACGAAGAAGAAAAAGATGAAGATTATGGTAAAATGGAAACACCAAAAACCAAATCTGGCATGATTCAGGCAATGTACGACAACATGAACAAAATGAAAAAAGCTGATTTACAAGCCAACTATGGCAAAATGATGAAAGCAATGAACATGAAAATGGACATGGATCCTGAAGATAAAGAAGACGAAGATAAAGAAAAAGAAATGGCAGCTGCTTCTGAAGCAGTAGAAAAAAGAGTTAAAGAAATTAATGTTGAAGAAGATGTTAATGCTTTAGTTTCTGGCGATGAAACTTTATCTGAGGACTTTAAAGCTAAAGCCGCAACAATCTTTGAAGCTGCAGTTAAATCAAAAGTAAGAAATGAAATCGAAAGATTAGAAGGTGAATACTCAACTGAAATAACTGAAGCAACAAACAACATTAAAGAAGAATTAACTAATAAGGTTGATAACTACTTAAACTATGTTGTTGAAGAATGGATGAAAGAAAACGAACTTGCTATTGAAAAAGGTATCAAAGGCGAGATTGCTGAAGATTTCATCGGCGGATTAAAACAATTATTTGAAGACCATTACATTGATGTTCCAGATGAAAAGTATGATGTGCTTGGCGCAAAAGAAACTGAACTGGAAGAAGCGAAAGCTAAAATCAATGAAATGACTGAAAAAATGATTGAAAAATCTAAAGTCATTAACGAGTTTACTAAAGAAGAAATTTTAGAAGACATTACATCTGGTCTTGCTGACACAGAGGTAGAGAAACTAAAATCTTTAGTAGAAGATATAAGTTACGAAGGTGCTGATGAGTACAGAACAAAATTAGAAACTATTAAGGAATCTTATTTTGGACAAGGTGCTTCAAAGGCGGCTCCGGCGTCAACTGAAAATGTTGACACACTTAACACCGACAATGGTAACACAGTAACAGATATGTCTGATAGCATGTCTCGTTATACGGCTGCAATTAGTAGGGTAAAAGGTAGAGATATCTACAATAACTAATAAACAAGAAAAGGATAGAATTAAAATGTATAATTCAGAAAACTTACAGGAAAAGTGGTCACCGGTTCTTGAGCATGCGGATCTACCAAAAATAGATAACCCATACAAAAGAGCGGTAACTGCTGTTATCCTAGAAAACCAAGAAAAAGCGGCGAAAGAAGACAAAGCATTCTTGGGAGAAATTGCCAATGTAACAGGTGACGCTGCCGTGGCAAATTGGGATCCAATCCTAATTTCTCTCGTAAGAAGAGCAATGCCTAACTTAATCGCTTACGATATCTGTGGCGTTCAACCAATGACTGGTCCAACTGGACTAATCTTTGCAATGAAGTCCAGATTTACTTCAAACTCAGGCACAGAAGCATTATTCAACGAAGCTGATTCAGATTTCTCTGGAACAGGTACTCATTCTGCTTCTCTAAATCCAGGGTTGATGAACGATACTACAACTTCCGTTACTGCTGGTACTGGTATTGCAACTGCTACGGCAGAAGCTTCATCATCTTTCGCAGAAATGGCGTTCAGTATTGAAAAATCAACTGTAACTGCTAAAACTAGACAGTTAAAAGCAGAATACACAATGGAACTTGCACAAGACTTAAAAGCAATCCATGGTTTAGACGCTGAAACAGAATTAGCAAACATCTTGTCTGCTGAAATTCTTGCTGAGATTAACCGTGAAGTAGTGAGAACTATTTACGAAAAAGCTAAAAAAGGTGCAGGTGTTAATACAACTACTGCTGGAACTTTCGACCTTGATACTGATTCAAATGGTAGATGGTCTGTTGAGAAATTCAAAGGACTAATGTTCCAAGTAGAAAGAGACGCTAATGTAATCGCACAAGAAACAAGAAGAGGAAAAGGTAATATTATCATTTGCTCATCTGATGTTGCTTCTGCTTTACAAATGGCTGGTGTATTAGATTACGCTCCTGCTTTAAACAACAGTCTAAATGTTGACGATACTGGTAATACTTTTGCTGGTACTCTAAACGGTAGATACAAAGTATATATTGATCCATATGCAAGTAACAATACTGCTGCTCAATACTATACTGTTGGTTATAAAGGAACTTCACCTTATGACGCTGGTATGTTCTATTGCCCATATGTACCACTACAAATGGTAAGAGCAGTAGGCGAAAACAGTTTCCAACCAAAAATTGGTTTCAAAACTAGATACGGTCTAATTAGAAACCCATTCGCTGAAGCAAGTGCTCAAGCTTCTGGAACAGGAACTGACCAAGCTAACATTTATTACAGAATGGTTAAGGTTACTAACCTTATGTAGGATTCATTTCCTCCATGAAATTAAGAGGGCGCTACGGCGCCCTTTTTTTTGCTTTCCAGTCCTTATAAATAGTAGTATGACAGATAGTACATTAGCAACAAAACAACCAACTAATTTAGATTATGCTGACCCTACTAAATTTAAGTTTCAGATAATCAAACTACCTACTGTAGAATATAATACTGTACAGGCAACTTTGCCAGGTATATCATTAGCAGAGTTAAATCAACCTACTAGATTACAACAATTAAAACTTGCAGGTAATGATTTAACATTTGAAGATTTATCTATTACATTTATTGTAGATGAAGAATTAATAAACTACAGAAAAGTACATGATTGGATGTCAGGTTTAGCTCAAGTAGATGGTGATACATCATTTCAAAATGTATTAAGTGATGGACAAGATAGAATGCCATTGTCTCAAAGCAGAGGTATTCAAACAGAAGCAGGTAAGATTATGCCGGCAACACCAGATGGTGCCATATATTCTGACGCTAAACTTATTGTATTGTCAAGTAGAAATTTACCTAAACTAGAGGTAACTTTCGTAGATTGTTATCCTAAATCATTAAGTGCTTTAGAATACAATCAACAAGCAACAGATACGGAGTATCTACAAGCGACGGTGACTTTTGGTTATAAATACCATGAGTATAGTACACCATTTTAATTAAAAACTTGCCTTTTTGGCAGGAATGTGATATAATATAATTATGAATTTAGATGAACTACAAGCGCAAGCTGAAAAAGATTTGAAGATTGATGATACTGAACTTGATATTGAAAGTTTAAATACACCAATCATACACGCCAAATACCTCAAACATTATTCCACTTATAGTCTAATGCTTACAAAAGCACAAAGCGAATACAATCAATTGTATAAAAAGAAATGGGTCTTTTATACAGGTAAAGCAGACCCAGAGGAATATAAAGAAACTAACTTTGAATTAAAAGTATTAAGACAAGATGTTGGTACATTTATTGAGGCAGACGAAGAAATAATAAAACAAACACAAAAGGTTTCTTATCTTAAAACTGTATGTAATTATTTAGAGAACACACTTAAACAAGTTAACAATAGAGGTTTTCAAATAAAGAACGCAATAGATTGGAAACGATTTACGGAAGGAAGTATGTAATGATATTTTGCATTGGTAATGGAGAAAGTAGAAAAGATTTTGATTTAGATAGATTACGACCATTTGGTAAGATATATGGTTGTAACGGACTGTATAGAGATTTTGCACCTGATTTATTACTTGCAATGGATTATAACATATGCCACGAAATATATCGTAGTGGTTATGCCTTTGACCATAATGTTATGTTAAAAACATGGGAGAAAAATCCTGCTTCCATGTATGATAAACTATTTTTACCAGAAACTGTGGCTAAGTTTATAGGACAAGATATAGATGATATACACGAACTTACAGATGAGTGGGCATGGAAAGGTGAAAAGAAAAGATTTTTTGTATGTTGGGCAAACAATAGAGACTTAATGAAAAAGATGAGAGAATCCAGACCAGAGTGGAATGAGGATGATATGAAACTTTATCTTAGCGAAGACCAAGAAGGTTATCTTATTACATGGACAAAGAAGAAAGATAAAGTAGTAGGACTAGGTAAGTATAAAGATGAAAAGACTAATGCAGGTATATTGATTGCACATATGGCAGCAGAAAAAGAAAAACTTATATATCTACTAGGATATGATTACTACTCTAAAACAGAAACAGTTAATAATATATACAAAGATACAAAAGGTTATGTTGGTAAAAATGCACATGCAATAAAACCAGATAACTGGATAATGCATACAAAACGATTACTTAATCACTATGACAAAGACCACAAATTTGTACATGTTGGTGAACCTATAGAAGAATTATCAGACCGTGATAATTGGGAAAATATCTCATATGAAGAACTAGATGAGCGAATTAGCCGTAACGAAATTTAACGAAGCATATATTAAGTGTACTAGTGAAGATTTAGGACTGCTACAGTCTCTATCTGACTTTTTTACCTTTCCAGTACCTGGTGCCTCATTCATGCCATCTGTCCGTGCTAAACGGTGGGATGGTAAGATAAGATTATTTAGCAAAGCAACAGGAAAAATTTATGCTGGTGTGTTACCTTATATCATTGAGTTTTGTCGCCGGAACAGCCATACAATCATACTAGACGAAGCGTTAACCATTGGTGGGGGTGTTCCTACCAATGATGTTTCCAAGTTTATTGACAAATTATCAGTAAAAGACATAGAAATTAGAGATTATCAATTAGGAGCGATTACACATGCATTGAATAGTAAAAAGACAATACTATTATCACCTACTGCTTCAGGTAAATCATTAATCATCTATTGTATTATAAGAATGATGAAAGTTTTAGGTAATAAGTGTTTACTAATTGTACCTACCACTTCTTTGGTAGAACAAATGTATAAAGACTTTATTGAATACGGTTGGGACGCTGAGAAGTATGTACAAAGAAAATACTATGGTTATGAAATAGATGAAAGTAAACCTGTTGTTGTATCTACATGGCAATCTTTGGCAACTTTTGATAAAGAATACTTTAAAGATTTTGGTTGTGTTATAGGTGATGAAGCACACTTATTCAAATCTAAAGAATTGCAGAAAATTTTAGGTGCTTTAATAAACGCTAAATATAGAATAGGTACAACTGGTACTTTAGATGATAGTAAAACACACAAACTTGTATTAGAAGGTTTATTTGGTACAGTACATCAAGTTACAACAACACGAAGTCTCATAGACAAGAAACAATTAGCAGACTTAAAAATACAATGTATTGTTTTAAAATATCCTAAAGAGGATTGTATTCAAGTAAAGAACTTGAAGTACCAAGAAGAAATGGATTACATTGTTTCACATGAAAAGAGAAACAAGTTTATTCGTAATCTAGTAAAGAAACAAACTGGTAATACTTTGGTATTATTTCAGTATGTAGAAAAACATGGGAAGATATTACATCAACTTATTGGTGACACTATTGACCCAGAAACAAGAAAACTGTTTTTTGTATATGGTGGTACAGATACGAAAGATAGAGAGACAGTTAGGAGTATAACAGAAAATGAAAGCAATGCTATTATCGTGGCGTCATATGGTACTTTCAGTACCGGTATTAACATACGGAATCTACATAACATTGTTTTTGCTAGTCCTAGCAAATCTAAAATTCGCAATCTCCAGTCTATTGGTCGTGGTCTTCGCCTTGGTGGTAATAAAGATGTTGCTACGCTTTACGATATATCTGATGACTTTACCTATAAGACTTATAAGAACTTTACTATGAACCACTTTTTGGAAAGGATAAATATCTATAGTGAGCAAGAATTTGATTATGAAATATTTAATGTGGACCTTATATGACAGATAAAAAAGAAAAAGTAAATATAAAGAAAGTAGTAATACCTACACCTAGAATGCTAAAATTAGCAACAGGTGAACAGGTTATAGCGATTATCTATGTACAAGAAGGTTCAGATTTTATTCGCCTTTCTGACCCATATAAAATAGAATTACATAATTTTGACGCTGACCCTACGGCATACTATATGGAAGAAAGAATGTCAATGAAACCTTGGGTTTGGCAGGCGCAAGATAAGATATTTTCAGTACATAAAAACAATATATTAACGATAGGTATGCCAAACGAAACTATCAAAGATTATTATAATAATATAAGATTAGGAAAAATAGAGGTTCCACAAGAGAAACCTTTAAAACCAATGCCTTCCGTGGACGAGTTTAATCAAATGTTAGATAAACTAGGAGATGAAGATTATTTTGATGTTATAGAACATCTAAAGGGTAAGAAGACAGTACATTAAGCTAATATGTATCTGAAGGAGGGACACCGCCCATTATACACTAACCCACCAAAAAAGTCAAGCCTTTTTTTAAATTAATTTAATGCTTTACTTTTTGAGTAAAATGTGATATAATACACTATATTAATAAGGAAAATTTATTATGACAACAACAGTAAAACTAAAAACTCCTAAGAAAAAGGAACACTATGTTTCTAACAAAGATTTTTTAGAAGCAATGAAAGACTTTAAGAAGAAGTGTTTAGCTGCAGAGAAAAGAGGAAGAAAGCAACCACCTATAAGTGATTACATAGGTGAATGTTTTTTAAAGATTGCTAATCATCTATCCTACAGACCAAACTTCATAAACTACACATACAAAGAAGACATGATTTCAGACGGTATAGAAAACTGTTTGCAATATGTAACGAATTTTGACCCAGAGAAAAGTAACAATCCTTTTGCTTACTTTACACAGATTATATACTACGCTTTTATTCGTAGAATACAAAAAGAAAAGAAACAAACAACAATCAAACAAAAACTAATATTAAAAAGTGGCCTAGATGAATTAGTTTTACAGGCAGGTGATGATGGTGATTATCAAAACCAGTATGCTGATTTTCTTAAAAAGAATATGGTAGAAACTGAACCTGAAAAACCTAAAGAGAAAAAGGTTAGAAAGAAAGAGCCTAAAAAACTAGAATACTTTATGCAATGATATTGAGAGATAAAATTATAATTGTAGGAGGTGGTAGTGCAGGCTGGATGTCAGCGGCAACACTTATCAAAGCATTTCCTGAAAAAGATATAACTGTTATAGAAAGTCCAAATACACCAACAGTAGGTGTAGGTGAAAGTACCATTGGTAGTATTAATGATTGGTTATCTTTTTTAGAACTAGAAGATAAAGATTGGATGCCTCATGTAGGTGCTTCATATAAATTAAGTATTAAGTTTACAGACTTCTACAAAAAAGGTGAGGAATTTCATTACCCATTTGGTTTACCTTATGAACCTTATATTAATAATGATACACGAAACAAATGGTATATAAAGAAACATTTACAAAATTGTAAAACATCTGATTATGCTGAATGTATTGCACCACAAATTGCTCTTTCCAATACAAACAAAATGGCAAAATCTTTTGATACATTTGATTATCACAAAGACGCTGCTTATCATTTTGACGCTTTACTCTTTGCAAAATATCTAAAGAATAATTATTGTTTACCAAGAGGTGTGAAACATATAGAAGAACATATAAACACGATAGAAACAAATGAACATGGTATTACATCACTTAACAATAAACATACTGCTAACCTATACTTGGATTGTACAGGTTTTAAATCTATGTTAATGAAAGAAGTAGATGGTGAGTTTATAAACATGAACCATATCTTACCAAATGATAGTGCATGGTCAACAAAATTAGATTATACAGATAAAGAAAAACAATTAGAACCATATACAAATTGTACAGCAATAGATAATGGTTGGGTATGGAATATACCTCAATGGCAAAAGATTGGTACTGGTTATGTTTATTCAAGTAAGTATATTGATGATGTTCAAGCGTTACAAGACTTTCAAAACTATTTGGGAAAACCAAAAGATGTGAATTATAAACATACACGAATGAGAATAGGTAGACATAAACAAATGTGGAAAAAGAATGTATGTTCTATAGGACTGGCTGCAGGTTTTATTGAACCTTTAGAAAGTACAGGTCTCCTTCAAACACATGGATTTTTATTAACACTTGTAAAAAATTTAGAACGAGGTAAGGTATCACAGTTTGATAAAGATACACACAATTTAGAATGTAATGATATATTTGATAACTTTGTGGCATTTGTCGCCATGCATTATTCTTTATCACATAGAAACGATACACAATATTGGCGTGATGTAACAAATAAAAGTATTGCTGAATTAGAACTAGTGCAAAAGGTAATGAAAGTAAAACACATTGACCATTATTTTACAATAGATGGTGGTATGCATTATATAGCAACAGGTATGAATTATGATCCTATTTCTATGACAGATATACTTACAAGACAATATGAAGTAGAGACAGATACAATAGATGAAAACTATGTGGCAGAGTTTGATATAAACAAAAATAGATGGAAAGAAAATGCATTGTTAGCACCTACACTATATAAATTTTTAAAGGAAAACATATATGAGTAAAATTGCCTTAATTAATGATACACACTTTGGTTGTAGAAATGATAACCCTAATTACCACGATTACATTTATCGTTTTTGGGACGAACAGTTTTTTCCTTATATAGAACAAAACAACATAGATACAGTTATACATTTAGGTGATGTATTAGATAGGCGTAAGTATGTTAATTTTAAAACACTACAAGACTTTAATAACAAAATTGTATATAACTTAAAAGATATAAATGTTGATATTATAGTAGGTAACCATGACACATATTATAAGAATACAAACGAAGTAAATGCACCACAAGAACTTATGAACTGGGGTAATGTATATTCAGAACCAACAGTAGTAGAACGAGGTGGTATGAAAATGTTATATGTGCCTTGGGTAACACCTGAAAATTATGATAAAACTAAAATGATGTTAGAACAAGAAAGTGTTGATATGGTATTAGGACATTTAGAAATAAAAGGTTTTGAAATGCATAACGGACATGTATCAGATACAGGTTTAGAAAGTAATCTGTTTAGTAGATATGAAAAAGTATTATCTGGTCACTTTCATAAAAAGAGTGATAACGGACATATCTATTATTTGGGTAGTCAATATGAAATGACTTGGTCAGATTATAATTGTCCTAAACACTTTCACATATTAGATACAGAAACAAGAGAAATAGAGGCAATAAGAAACCCTTTAACAATACATCATAAGATATATTACAATGATGAAACTACAGACTATTCTAATTTTGATTATAATGAATGTAACAATAAGTATATTAAACTCATTGTAGAAAAGAAAACAGATTACTTTATGTTTGATAAGTTTGTTGATAACATCTATCAAAAAGCAAAACCTTATGATTTAAAGATAATAGAGGACTATAGTGATTTAGACGCTACTACTGTAGCAGACGATATAGTGGAACAAAGTGAAGATACACCTACTTTACTGGACACCTATATAGAACAAACAGATACTACACTTGATAAAGGTAGATTAAAAACTTTGATGAAAAGTTTGTACACGGAGGCATTTGACTATGAGTGAAGAATACCCGGATCATTTATATTATAATAATGTATATTATTTTGGTCCATACATACACCACGGTAGGGTTGACCCTAACTTTGTAAGAGACCTATTAGCAGTAGGTGAACAATCACAAGGTAAACAAGATATGAAACAGAACCTAGCAGGTTCTTTAAAACAAGAATGGAAACTTAACGAAGAACAACAAAGATGGTTTGATAAATCTATGAGAATAAACTTTGAACACTACATAGATAGAAGAGCACATTGGCATAATGACCAAAATCTAAAAAATAAAGGTTACATTATAGACAATGTATGGATTAATTATCAATATGCTACTGATTATCAACCAGAGCATATTCATTCTGGTGATTTTAGTTGGGTTATTTACTTACAAAATCCACCAAAGATAGAAGAAGAAAGAGAAAAACACGAAACAAGAGGACCTGCACCAGGCACAATTACCTTTTCTTATGGCGAAGGTGTTGGTATGAATACGGAATCACCTTGGGTTAGTGTACAGTCATTTGTTAATGATGTAGCAGATTTCTTTATCTTTCCGGCACAGTTAAAACATTTCGTACCACCTTTTAAGAGTGAAGGTTGTAGAATATCAGTAAGTGGTAATGGTAGTTTCCAAGAAGACCATAGTCCATATAATGATTATTCTTACGGAGCAAAACGAATTAATTATTAATATATGATTTTATTTGAGACGATTAGGTGGAAGAACTTTCTTTCCACCGGCAATACAGGTATAGAAGTTAAACTAAATGAACACCAAGATACATTAATTGTAGGACACAATGGTGCAGGTAAATCAACAATACTTGACGCCTTGTGTTTTGGTCTTTTTAATAAACCTTTTAGAGATATTAAAAAAGAACAAATGATTAATAGTGTTAATCTAGGTGGCACAGAAATAGAAATAGAATTTAGTATATCAAAAAATAGATATAAAATTAAACGAGGTATTAAACCTAATTTATTTGAGATATACTTAAATGATGAACTTGTTAACCAAGACGCTTCTATTGCTGACCAACAAAAATATTTAGAACAACAAATACTTAAATTTAATTATCGTAGTTTTACACAGGTCGTAATACTAGGCAGTAGTGCATTTGTACCTTTTATGGAATTAAAATCACCACATAGACGAGAAGTTGTGGAAGATATACTTGATATAAAGATATTTTCTGTAATGAATATGTTAGTGAAGATACAAATAAAAGAAATACAAGACCAGTTAAGAGATATTGATAGAGAGATTGAGATTACTAAAAATAAAGTAGAGACACAGGAAAAATATATTGAACAAACAGGTAAACAAACACAATCTACAATAGATGATTATAATACAAAGATAACAGAAAACAAAGAAGCATTAGAAAAATACAATGACCATAAAAAAGAGTTAGAGAAAGCATTAGTAAAAGAAAAAGAAAAAATACTAGATGAAGAAAAGGTAAGACAACAAGTTAAAAAATTAAATAGTTTTGAAACACAATTTGAAAGTAAGGTAAAGGAGTGTACTAAACATAAAAGATTTTATGAAAGTAATGATAACTGTCCTACATGTCAACAAGATATTAATCCAGAGTTTAAGTCAAAAAAGATATCTAACGAGAACAATGAGATAATTAAATTTAATCAGGCATTAGAAGATGTGGCAAAAGAGATATCATCTAAACAAAGACGATTACAAGCAATTGCTTCTGTATATGAAGATATGAAAGTTACAGAAATTGATATTGCTAAGTTTGAACAATCATCAAATGAATTACAAAACATTAATCGTAAACTAGAAAGTCAAGTTAATACTCTTATGCAACAAAGTGAAGATACAGGTAGTGCTAAAGGTAAATTAGAAACATATCAATCAATGTTAGAAAAGTATGAAGAAGAACAGTTACGAAAAAAAGAAGAACTAGATTATTTACAGGCAGCAAGAGTAATGTTAGCAGATACAGGTATCAAAACAAAAGTAATAAAACAATATTTACCTATTATGAACCAGTTAATTAACAAGTATCTTGCAAGTATGGATTTCTTTGTTAACTTTAAACTAGATGATGAGTTTAGAGAAATAATACGAAGTAGATTCCGTGATGACTTTAGTTATAGTAGTTTTAGTGAAGGTGAGAAGATGAGAATAAATCTGGCATTATTGTTTACATGGCGTGCTATTGCAAAGATGAAAAACAGTATATCTACCAATCTATTAATGTTAGATGAAATATTTGATAGTAGTTTAGATGGTCAAGGTACAGACGATTTCTTAAAGATACTGAATACACTAGAAGGTGAGAATGTGTTTATCATATCACATAAGACAGATTTGATGGCAGATAAGTTTAAAAACATAATGAGATTTGAGAAATATAAAAACTTTACAAGGATAGTAGAATGATAAACTACGAGTTATATCCTTTATTTGCTATGCCTGTGTTAAAGGTTACTGAAAAATACAATATGTCAGATAGTGAAAGAAAGACTATTGAAAGTTTAGAATGGTCACCTAATCCTAATAATTTAATATCTAAAAATAATAATGTATTAACAACAATGAATGAGTTATCTGGTTTAAGAGATTATGTTTCAAAGTGGGTAAATTTTTATACAAAAGATATTATGAAAATAAAAGATGTTGAATTTTATATAACACAATCTTGGTTTAATGTAACAAGAAAAACAGAAAGTCATCATACACATACACACCCTAATAGTATTGTTAGTGGAGTTTTCCACCTTGATGATGATTTATCACATATTACTTTTGAAAGAGAACGAACAAATGCTACTTTTGATTTAAAACTAAAATATAGTGAATACAATATACAAAATTGTAATGCTTATGATTTTAACACAGACAAAAATACTTTGATAATATTTCCATCAAAACTACCTCATAAGGTAAAAGTGAACAATGATAATAGAGATAGATATAGCATGTCTTTTAATACATTTGTTAAGGGGTCAATGGGTGATGAAAACGAATTAGACTTATTAGAATTATGAAATATTTTCCTGCCGTTATAGATAATTTTTTTGACAAACCAGATTTGGTTAGAGAGTTTGCTTTATCTTTAGATTATGCACCTGATGATAAAGGTAGGTGGCCTGGGCAAAGAAGTGAATCCTTGCACATGATAGATTATGAATTGTATATGAGTGTAATGTTAAAAATTATGTCCATATATACAGACTTTGCTTATACAAATGTTACTTGGGAAAATGCTTCTCTTTATTTTCATAAGATAAAAGATACAGGCGATAAAGAATTAAATAAAGGTTGGATTCATATTGACCAAGATTTTCAATTAGCAGGTCTTTGTTATCTAAATCCTGGTGTAAATGATATGAATTTAGGAACCTCAATTTATTCAAAAAAAGGATTTCACCAGAAGTTTGAAAGACACCATTATAAACATATGTATTATAAAGGTGAACAAATTAATTTGAATGACTATAAAAAGAAATTAAGTGAACACAATAATGAATATGATGAAACAATTAAAATTGGTAATGTATATAATAGAATGATTACTTATGATACATTAGAACATCATACTTTAAATGGGATACCAAAAGATGAAGAAAGATTAACTATGTTATTGTTTATGGATGGTATTAAACCAGAAGATAATAGATTTCCTAATAACAGAATTAAAGATGTAAAACAATATGATAGTTTTATTGAAGAAAGGATTAGGTTTTTAAATGAACATAAAAAATGAAATACTAACAATACTTATGGAAGAATGTGCTGAAACAAGTATTGAATGTAGTAAGGTTATCCGTTTTAATATAGATAATACTGAACGATTAGAAAAAGAATTAGGTGATGTATTAATGATGATAAAATTATTATCTGAAAATAATATAGTAACAATGGAAAACATTGAAGCTGCTGCCAGACAAAAAAGAGAGAAACTTAAAACTTGGAGTAAAATACCATTATGAAAATAACTATTGCAAGATTACGAAGTGGTACTAATTATAAAGAACCACTACATGATATTATGGATAGTTTCTATGAACTATACAAAAGATACATGGAAGAAAATCAACAACACACTTATGGTGTATATAACTTTGGTTGGGGACATGCAAACAGAAAAAAGTTAGATGATATACCAGATAGTGATGTTATTATTATACCAAGTGAAAACGAGTTTACTCAACATATAAAAAACTTTGTTGACCCAAGACATAAAGCAAGAAGTGATGAAATGGTCAAACAAATAGGTGAACACTTGGCAAATAAGCATGTAATGATATGGCGTAGTGATAGAGCAGATAATGAAGAACTGTATAGAAACAAAAC
>TARA_R100001443_G_scaffold37897_1_pt1 | contig 16155 bp, 10 predicted proteins | sample TARA_R100001443 | Tara Oceans TARA_R100001443 (sample SAMEA2622142) | marine metagenome | biome: marine biome (ENVO:00000447); feature: deep chlorophyll maximum layer (ENVO:xxxxxxxx); material: "saline water (ENVO:00002010), including plankton (ENVO:xxxxxxxx)" | depth 50 m
TTCGAAATCGTGATTGTATAAAATAGGGCCAAACGTATGAGAGAATATGTTAGCTCCATCCAACTTCTCAATATTCTCATTTAAAATGTGCTGATTGAAATCAGTCACATAAGACTTGTATAATCTATGCAAATCTCTTCCAAAGGAATAGTTGTAGTAATCGTCTTTGGAGTTAGGGAAATCTCCCCCATATTCCGTGGCTGAGTTTGCATAAGCTTGGTATACATTACTGACTGAAAGTTGATACTCCGTAGCTGTCCCATAGGTTGCAGAGGCTTCAAGAATTTTAGCTTGCTCCTGAAGGCTGTGCATGGTAGCATAGATATCAGGAAGTTGACCTCTATCTATAGTTAGATCTAGGTTGCCTGGGAATGTGCCTGAGGCTCCGCGAGAATTTAGAGTATTACTTACATTATACTCATAGTAACTATTAGCAGAATTGAATCCTTCGCATTGATTCCATATAGCGGGCAGATTAACATGGTCTGTAACCGGAGTATACGTCAGCGAACTAGGCACTAAACCTAAAGGCAACCCACTCACCCCAGAAGCCATGTCGAACCCGACAGGCATGTTAAAGCCTGTTCTGTCATAGTAACCGGCATTAGGTAAAAGTTTTTCGTAATTTCTCCTACGAATTGATGTTCTAGGGATATCAGTCGCATTCGTAGCATCTAAAACATTAGCACTATCAACATTGTTAGTATAGTTTCTGGAGAAGTTGCTTCCTCCAGTTCTAACGTCCCGCATATAGCTGTTGAAATACACTCCACTCGTAAAATGGTTCCTGGAGTTTCTTGTCTCCTGCTCATCACATAGAGGAGACACGAGAGGCAGGGACGACGCTACAAGCCCTAAATTATCAATGTAGGCTATTTCAAGGTTAATTAAAGGGATAGCATGTGCCGGTATGAAATCCTTAGCTAGCTTAGAAACGGCGAGGAACGATCCTCCTGTTGAGGAGGTAGTCATTTCATTGTCGTTAAAGTTGAAAGAGCTAGCATCCAGAACAATCTTAAAATGAGATGACTTACCGGACCATAAAGAAGCATACTCAAACTTCTCATTATAACCACTAGCGATTAAGTTCGAAAGGTTCGGCGGGTCATTATACCCTGAAGTGAATAATAGGAAGCTAGAGCTTCTAGGCTCGTCGTCAACATTCAGAGCGTTGTCTTGTAGGTATTTCTCAAAGTCATTTGCAAAAGACAACGTACACCCAAAACAAACAAGCCTGTCCTTTATGAACTCAACGATATCTTTGTTTAGCTCAAAGTTTACGTAGTAAGGGAACTCCTCAAAAGGTGGGATGGGATAAGTTCTACCTCTGTAGTGGAATCCCTTTTCTTGATTGGGAATCTCTCCAAACTTATCCTGGAATCTCTCGTATGTTTCCAATAGGATACGGTCCACAGCCAACTTTAAGTTCTCATCCAGACTTGTGGTAGAATAACCAGCCACTTGCATTTCATTAGCTACAGTTTCCGACCACGTATCAAAAGACTTGAAGTAAGAAGAGTCAGTTGCAAGAGCGTAGTAAATCAGATATGGAACATAAGACTCATAAACTTCTGAAATGTAAGTATCTATACCAAACTGCTCCTTGGGCAGGAGGCTGTCTATAGCTAGCTGGAGTCCTTTCTTTGTGCCGACTCGGTGATAAATATCAACAGCATTTCTAAGTTGAAGCCTCCACCTATCAGGCTCCGTGCCAAAGAGGTTCCACCCAATTAATTCAGCCAGCAGAGGCAGATACTCATCAGGACAATCCGAGATGTCGTAAATGTCTGACAACCTATCAGACGAATCATTCACATCCTGAGCTAGAAAACATAAAGATCTTAAGAATTTAGTGAATGGTCCATTAGGAATCTTGTCACTGGTGAATAGACTACTTTCTAGGAATTGCTCAACCCTATCCCTAACAGTGAAATCAGCACGATCAGCATGGAGTGGAGAGTATATAACATCTATCCACGTTTTAAGGTTATCTAGCTGTTGAGTTCCACTCGTAAAAGTGGTATTAGATACCGTAAACTCAGAAGGATAGTATCCAGTATGGCCATCCTTCCACACAAACTCCATTAAAGCCTTAACACCATTAACAGTCTCAAAAGGCTGGCCCTTGTATATCGTGTTTACGACCTCCTCGGCAACAGCAGTTGAAGGGTCAAAGGTTCCTCCAGGGCCGGAAGTGTTTAGCAAGTAGACCCAGGAAAGATTACTAATAAGATAGTTATGAGTATCAGAAGCAGAGTGACTATCAACAAATGTTGCAGTTGGCTTGTTAAGGGCTATACTAGGCAGTAGCGTCCCTGAAAGATACGTTGCGAAATCAGAGCTAGTAGCATAGTCATTGATAGAAATTCCAAGAGGAGTTAGAATCTTATCCTGGAATTTTCTAGTGGTGATATTTGTTAAATCATTTTGCTTTATGAAAAATTCTGAGATACCACTTACTGTATCAATACTACTGTAAACAGTCGCTTCAACAGAGCTAACTACATTTCCGTCAAACCCCTTAATAAGTGACCCGAAGTCATTGGCCAGCCTAATGTTACCGTTTAGAACTTCATCTCTTAGGTCAAACTCCTGTCCAAAATTTTCAATATCATCTTCCGTTAAATAATTAGGAATGATGTACTTTACAGCCTCATAATAATTAGGCTTAAAGTATTTTTGAGCAGTTAAATATGTTTTACCTGAGGACATTAGATTATTTCAGAACTTATGCTGACGTTGTTTAATTGTATTATCTCGTTAAAAGCTACTTCAATAGCTCTGTCCAAGTTATTTACAGTGGCAAATCTAATGGAAGGGTCTTTCAGGATTACCCTAACCAAATCTTCAGGAGAGAACCCTTGACCAAAATCCGTATTATCCACATTGAAATAAGTTAGGATAGTATTGTTCACTCTGGACACAATACTATTCTTTTCCCTCTTAAACCTATCATCTAGTTTTACTGTAACATTTAAATCAAGAGTTCTAATTAACCCATCTACAATGACAGGCTCATCAGTTAGCATCTTCTTATCAGTCATTGCCTCTAGTAGCTGCTTCTTATACTCCTGAGTAGCTTGTCGTAGTTGAGAGTCATTAGCCTTTTCCAATACAAACACATCAATAGTGTTTGCCGATGAGTAAGCTCTTCGAACACTTGCAGTGGCCTTCCCAGTAGACCCATAGTTAGATGCGAATGTGTTAGCGAAAGCTGTGTAATCCGAAAGTGTTACCAACCTGTCTTGAGATCTAAACTTAAGCGGGCCATATTTCTTCACCTTAGCTGTTGTTTCAGCATCGGATCCACCCGTCGCCTGAGAGCTATTCTCAACTGTAACTTGTATGGGTTGCTCAGATTGATCCGCATCGGATGCCTTTCTGGCGGTTCCATTTAGTTGAGCGTTGATAAAGCTTTCAGAGATGTTACCTCTAGAACCTCCACCGACTCGGTAAGTAACCGTATAGGAATCTCCCTGCGAAGGAGATTGGCTTATAGTTGAATCTCCGAATATTACCTCAGCCACAAAGTCGTTATTCGTGGCTACCTGATATACCTTATCAGTGGCGCCTGAGGCGAAGAAAAGGTTATCCTCCTCCAAGTACACTCCATTTGTAACTTCACTCCCTTCGATAAATACCTGAGAGCTTTTTTCAACGTAAGGGGACTGTGATAACCTTATGGTCTTGACAGTATTCGGAGCAGTGAACACCCCAGACTCTACGACCAAGGCTCCCTCTAAAAGAATTGCACTAGTAATAACAGGCGTCCTCGTTGAATCGAAAACAAACTCAATGCTATCTGTGTTGCTTTGAAGGTCTATACTACCATCCGTATTTACCTTATAAATTGTGTACGAGAGAGGTGCTCCATCTTGAGGAGATTTAATCGATATGGTTCTTTGGGATGGACTTAACGTAAGTGAGCTAACCGCATCAGTGAATTCGAAACTTAACGATGCATTTGCAGCAGCAGAAATCGGACCTTTCATGCGAATGCCAATTAGCTCCATTAGTTTCTTAACACTAGATCTTTCACGGGCGGTTCTTAGAAAGTTTTCGTTGGCTAAGTAATCAGCCTTGTGAGATTGAATGTGCCCTATGGCTGCCATCAACTCAATAAGAACTATACCAAAGTCCGACTCGTCAAAGTTATTGTAATCTAACGGGAAGTTCGCCTTAGTGTATTGAATTAGGTTTCTACGAAGAGTCGCGAAATCTGATGCCGCAAAATCTATAAACCTCTCTTTATTCTCTAACTCTTTAGGAATAAATTTTAAGTAATCAGACTCGACTGTCCCACTAAATGCCATTAGATTCTAACCTCGATATTAAAGCCATTAGAGTCAGCGTCTCTTAAGCTTAGGAATAACTTAACTAGAAGATTCCCATTCCTAGTTTCAAAAACTTGAAGTTTGTTTGTCGCTGTCAATGCACCAAGATATTTTTTAATTGATAAGCCAACTTCATCTCTAATCAATCTAAAAGTAGTTTCGTCCAAAGGCTCCATCAAATATTTACTAAGATCAGCACCATAATCAGGAAGCATGAACCTCTCCCCTCTATTAGTTCTAAGGAAACTCTTAATCATGGTTTTAACAAGCTTTAAACCAGTAGACTTAGAGAAGTAACCAGATCCTGGATTGACTTCAAAGGGATAATTGAATCCTTGGATGCTGGACTCTTTCGCAGTGACCTCTCGAATCTGTTTATTGGAGGGGATTTTCCCGTAAACATTTGTTGTCTCAGGTAATGCCATAGTTATAATTTGATATTCTTAAAGAAACTTCGAGTAGCGTTATAGTTATTTAGCACCTCCGCAGAATTAAGAGGCTTTGAGTAGAATCTAGTGCAACCTAAATAACCATTAAGACCACTAACCTTACCACCATACAAACCTCCCATGAATCCACCGTCAGGGTTACCGTCAGTATAACCCCCGCCGAGAATCCAAGGAGTGAAGTAGTCATCTCTCTTAGGCCCATACTTGTAAGCCTCCAGGGAGCTTCCAGTTATATTTGTGGTATTATATTCAAACGCATTGTCGGGAGGAATAGAGGGTATTTTTGGTGTCTGCTTCCTAGAGGCTGCACCAAAGACATCCCCATAACTGGAAGTTACCAAGTTAACCCCATCAAGGTATACTTTGATTTCATCCTTCACCGGGTTTAACACTACTGAAAGTTGACAGAATGATCTTGCACAAGAGGATAGACTTGCTCCATTGTAGGTGCTAGACACGGGCACAGTCAGACCCTTCCAAGAGGATAAGGACTCACAAGTCTCTGTAAGGCCTCTCTCAGCTATGAAACCGGCGCTAGAAGAGTCGAAAGATTGAGTAGGTGCCATTACAAGAGAAACGTCTTGCACAGGGTTGTCAGCCTCCAGGTTACTCGGCGTAGTATCCTGAGTAAACCTACGATCCCTAGTAAATCCTAAGATCATACCTCGGGTAACCCCTGCTCCATTATCGAGAGACATGTTAAGAATATCTGCTTGAGTGCTAATACCTACACCTGATCCAGTATTCTCATTAGCTAAAATTGTCCTATATAATCCTGATACTTCGGAGGTTTGATTGTAGGCATCAACTGAAGATAGATCAGGGGTGTACACCCAAGTTTCAAAGGTTGCTCCTCTTCTATTATATAAGAAGTCTTGAAACTCAGGGAGAGCAGGGAGCTTGGCAAATGTTCCATTACCTGATACAACTCCAAAAGAATCCGGCCTACAGATACCCTTCAGATGTGCTATACCTAGGCCCTTATCTAATATTTCGTTAGTATCTCCTACAAGTTGAGCATTATAATTAACACCAGCAGTCGTACTATTCCTAAGAAGATAATCAAAGCTGGAAGGATCGCTGGACTCCAAGGTCAAATAGTTGTATAATCCAAACAAACCATCAGTGTTTAACAGAGGTGTAGCAGCCAGTGACGCTGAGGTAGAGGCTGAAGCATTAGCACTATCAATGGTTAAACCGTCTGGGAACGGGCTAACGGAGAGGTGCTCAAAGCTTATACCATCATCCCTTTGAATTACTTCGGAGAACTTTGTTTCAATAGGAAGAACAACGCCATCGACCTCATCTTGACGAATTACAATGCTCCTCTGCCTCTCAAGGTCCAAGGAGTAGTTAATGCCTGCTAAGTATGAGAAGTCGTTTACAGGAACCTCACCTGGAGAGAATAGTATCCCCTTGCCGTGAGCTTGGGGCATCTTGATCGCCAACTCGATTTGTTTTTTTCTTCTCTTTATTTGATCGTTGAACCTGGAGGACTCGGATATCATTACCTGTTTAAGGTTTTCAATGATAACTTCAGAAGAGCCAGCATCAGTGTGCTGCTGAATCTCAGCAGATACATCGAATATCTTCCTATCTCTCTGCCCGATAATATTAACTAAAACGTTGTCTGCGTTATAATATTGATCGAAGGGGCTAGAGTCATCAATCAGGTCAGGATCAAATATAGTATTGAAGTAAGAATTTAGATCCTTAAGAGTTTCCGGTGCTCCGCGACCTCCAAGGCTTGGATCAAACTCTAGTTTCCAATCAAGGGATGGGTCTCTCTCAGCGTCTCTTACACTCAACTCCAGAAGCGCAGGAGCCACGCCGCTTGTCTGAGAGTCGTAATATAACCCGTCAACGGATAGTAAGAATTGTCCAGACTTAGATTGTGGAGGTCCAAAGTTAAGCCTGAAAACGCTGCTCTCCTGATCTGTGGGGTCCGCTGTGATCAGCTTAGGCTCTAAATCAGGATTGTTTATTCTACCTGAAATGATACCGTCAATATCCTTAATATTCTTATCAGCTAAAGCTATAAACTTAGCTGCGTTTACTGCGTTCTGGACTTGTGGGCCATACTCATTTGCTATTGTCTCTAAGTAAGCATCAGGATCAACGGCTGCTAGGGCGGCTCTGCTTTCAGCAGAATCTCCTCCTATGTTATCCAAGTATTCCTCATAACCGCTAACGCACTTGACGATCTCCTTAAGATCATCTATTGCAGTGTTAACGTTGGAGTAGAGTTGCGACCCAAAAGCAATCGCCTGAGAGGCTGTTCCTAAAAAGGTTCCTAACGGACCACCTAAACCTCCACTCTCTTGACCATATTGAGAGGCGTCAGAAACAAATCTAAATACTCCCTCATCAGTATCAAACTCAATAATACCAGTCAGATTCCTTAATTTTTGAGAGAGGGCTTTTGTTACCGCATCGGCAGCATTCCTACCAATAGCCATATCATTTCTCATCCCCCCTAAAACATTGCTAGGCAACGCACTTAGGAGGTCTCTACCTAGGTTCATTACACAAGAGGGAATACCAAACTGAACATCCAACGCTCCTAAGATGTCTTGACCTTCACCAATCGATCCCGCTAAGGACTTTGCTGTTTGTAAATCAAATTTAACCATTAGTCACCGTAATCGTTTAATAAAGGAGTTACCTCTTCAGGAGTCTCAGTCGTCAATGGGGCAAGGCCGTTTAAGTGGATTTTATCACCCTTGACTATAACTTGACTAGATCCCCCACTAGATATAGAGGTGTGGCCTCCAGCCTGCGTTCTTAATTCAGAGCCAGATGTAATGTCTACAGTAGTACCAGCATCTAGTTTTATAGACCTGTTTGCTGTCATCTCTATGTCGCCTCCAGCAGCCATCTTAAGGTTGCCATTAGTATTGATTACAATGTTGCCTTCAGCTATTTGAACCTGACCATGAGGAGTGTTTATAAATATCTTGCCCTGGTTAGATTTGGAGACTAGCGATACATCACCATTATCACTCTTGAGATAGATACCTCCATAACGTTTAGGGGCGATGCCTTCATTAGGCCATTGATCTTGAGGAATAGCACTTGCTGACATTTTTCCTGTAGAGTTGTTTTCAATGGTGATGTCAGTCCCCTCAACAACTCTAATATCCATATGAGACTGCATACATGTATAGTTGTGAGGCCCGCTTGATTTCACTTGAATCATCTGAGCAGGGAACAACTTTGTAGAATCTCCGCTTATGATGATTCCATCTTTGTGTTGATTCTTTATAAAGATAGCATCTGTCTGAGGAGAATCATCTAAACTCAGCCTTTTATTTAAGTTAGACTTTAGAACAACTGATTCAATAATTCTAGGAGGAATGATAGTATCCTCGCTACCCATGATTAATGTGTCATTAAAATCTGGGAATGAAGTATGCTCGCTCGTTATGCAAAGCCCTGCGCCCTTTTGATTCTCATACTTAACTTTCACAGGCTTGTCATGAAACGAGTAGGTATTAGTATCGGGGACAGGTTTAAAGTTTGGTGCTTTTTTTGATGGGGAGTCTGAGAGACCAACTATTGTAGAATTGTAATAGGCATGCCCTTGAATCGTGTTGTAGACTGCGATAATATGATCATCTCTCTCAGGAACTGCGAAAATTCCACCACCCCCTTCCCTATATCCTGGGGCTGAGTAATACACTAATATGGGTTCGTCAGATATCTCATAAAAATGAGCATAGAACCTACCCGACTTAGAGGCATCTACGTTTGATGTAACTTTACCTTCTACTAGCTTTAACATAATGTTTACTTAGACCCGCATCCTAGTTTCTCATATATTTCTAAGAGCCTCTTGATCGGCTTCCCATAAGTTGACTCAAACTTTTTGTCTTGTCGCTCTCGGAAACCTTGACCTACTTTTCCGATCATTTGAATTTCTAAGGCATCTCTGGCGTCAATCTCAGCCCTACCTCCACGGAGGTTCGCGGCGAGTTGTGTCTTCTTGAATTCCGTTTCTTCATCCTCTAAAGATTGAACAATAGGCGTAAGGGCAGCACAAAGGAAGTTTCTAACTGGCATACTTACCGGAACATCCTCCGATCCAGCACCCCTAACTAAATCAAACTCAGAATACATGTCCGTGGGAGTGATAACATGTTTAAACCCTACAGCAGTGTAAGTTCCATTGTAAGGCGCTGGCATTTTAATTTCTTCAGGTGCTCCAATCAATCCTCCAGTCTGACCCACAAGCCCCACTTTTCTAAATAAGAAACACTTCTTATTAAATTGAGGAACAGTCCTAGCTTTACAGCTTACAAGAAGCCTTGCGGTCTCCCTCACGATTGTTTCTTGATAGTGAGCTAAATTATCAGGCAAAGTATCGTAATTATTTGAGCTTTCTAGGTCAGGAAGGGAATCACTCTTCATGTACAAAAACATGATTGAGAATAAATCTAACTGAGTCTTAACGGCAGCATCAAGGTCTGCATCAGCTACAGCAAGAGCTAATTTAATAGTGGACTCAGAGGTTTTGCTCGCTTCTGTTATAAAAGATAATAAGTCGGGTGTGTTCTTAAACTCAGAGAGAGCTTCAGCCACGGAACCTTCGGATCCTCCTAAAAGTTTAGAGGCCTCGTCTTTAATAATTTTCTTTCTTGTTGATCCTACAACTTGCTCATCAAGCAAAGGACGGACGGGCATGTTTTGTAGGGCTGCGTAATAATTATCAACATTATACTTTAGTGATATTACGTTTGAATTCTGCAAGTTGTGCCTTAAGACAATTGGGGATCGATCCATCGAAAAAGCTTTTCTAAACTCTTTCCTGTACTGCTGGTATTTCTCACGACCAAGAACGCGAGGATTTCTTGATAAGAAAAAATCACTAGAACCTGCTTCAGGCACTGATAAATCTCTATCATCTGTTCCCCCGTCATCATCAAAACTGTTGAGGGAGAATACCGTGTCTATCAGATGGTCTGGAACATCTCCATCCTCTAAGTATAGCAGGGACTTAATTAAATCCATGTCACCATAGACATACGCGGGAACATGTCGAGATGCGATTAAGCCATACTTCTCCCACAACTTGAGAATCCGCATATCACTTTCTTCATAGAAGTCATATCTCCCCGCGTTAACGCCCCTAGATTTAAATACAGTTTTTAGACCATTCGTAAACTTGATAAGAGGAGCAACCAAAGGTGAGTAGCCATCATAAGTATCCTGAGGAGGCTCATTACGAGACTCCATGACTAAATTGAATGTCTTGTTTCTAACGTCGGTGAGGGCCTGGATAGAATCTGTAATTAAGTCCCACTTCCCTGCGACATTGATTTCATTTAGCACGTTATACTTCTTGAAAAGATCAGGCTCGGGAAATGCCTTTTGCTTGATCTCATCAACGGAACCTTTGTAGCCTAACAAAGATGGATTATTTGTAGAAACATTTTTAGAAATAGGTCCTGGGAGGGATTTGGCAAACGGGCTCCGGTTCAGGCTCGGGGGATCATGATCGAAAATTGATTGCCTTAAATCCTGGTCGAACGATTGACGGCCAGCACCGTTGAGGGCATCCTCCCTCTTTGCTTCTGCCTCAGCAGACTTTCTATTGAATACTTCAGTAGGTGCTGCAACAAGAAAATCTCTCCTCTCTGCAAGAGCTTCTTGCACTACTACACCCACGGCGCTATCTGGAGTACCTAGAGGAATAAATCCCGAAACAAAATACCTGTTACGTAATTCCTCAACGCTCAAAGTGTTTGCAAGTTCAGACTCCGCTCCATACTGCTCCTCTACCAGACGAGTCCCAGCTTCAAGGTTTTGCGTTAAAGTTTCGATCGTATCATTATACTCTCGCTCAACTGTTGCCTCATATGCTGATACCCGAGTATCTATAAAACTTCGAGAGAATCCTTGCTGGTCCGCAGTTTTTATGTTTGCAGCATTGAACACTTCTTCCGCAGGTAAAGGATCTTTACCAAAGCCATTCTCAATTAGATAATCATTTACATCCTTAGACTCCCTGCTATACTGAAAGTCATTAGTGTATGCTATTTTAAGTCCTAGATCCTCCAGATCCCTACTATCTTGTAACCCTCCAAACCCAGTTTTAAATCGAACTCCTCTCTCTAGCTGACTCTCAGGCTTTACCGTTGCCTTGCCAAAGTCCTGAGGAATGGCAACAACAGCTTGTGAAGGCTTAAGAGTGAATGCGCCTATATACTTCTTTAAAAGGCTCCTAACTCTAAAGTTGAAGTCATACAACTCTTCACCAGTCTTCCCTGGTGCGTTCATGTCTATACGCTCTTTCGCTTTGCAGGTATGGTATAACTGATTCGTAACAAACTGGCTAGTCGGTGCGAAGTCCGACTTATAGCCAAACTGAGATCCAAACCTACTACTCCAAGACTTAAAGCTGGACTCATCGGGTACAAAGACAACCTCAATAATCCTATTATTATACTTATCATTTGATAAAGTAGCAGCAACTAAATCCATTGTATAAGGACCACTAAACTCATCTATTTCGTCTGAGTTTCCAAATGACATGTAGTACCTGTTCATTAGGGCCTTTTTATCTTTAAATTCAAGTTTGGAGTGCCCTTCAACCATAAGGTCGCCTTTAAACTTACTTGAGTGCTTCAACTTGGAATTGATCATCCTTGCAAGAGGATCATTCTCAAGCAGAAACATTTCTAAAAGCTTTGTGGTTTCAAGAAGCTTAATGGTGACAGTATGACCACCATTCTTACTATTCCCCTCAAAGGACCACTCAAAACTCAGAAGCCCATCGTTTCTAAATGGACTAGCGACAAATGATTTATTTAACTCATCCTTGGAGAGAGTGTTAATTTTCTCGTTGAAGGAGCCGGTCTTTAGTTTATGTTTTGAAAAGTGTACCTGCTCTATTGCAGGCAGTGACTTCGTTATAAAAACATTCCCAACTAGTTTACTGTACGAGGTCATGTTAATGAAACTATTTTAATTCGATCCCCTACGTTCAATTGCTCGAACGGATCAGATATATTATTAGTCCAGAGCACAACCCAATCAAGTGTCGGGCTTCCGTAAAAGAGGTCAGCTATCTTGTCTGCTCTATGCTCATAGCTAGGAGGTATTACACCTACAGAAAACGGCTGAGATCTAAGCAACGCAATGGAAGCCTCGAACTCAGATGAGTTTAGAGAACTAGCAACTCTCTTGTCCTTAAAGATGGTTTCAAGGTATCCTTTACTTAAGTGATTATTGTAACTTGGCATTATTAACCTCCCCTCGGGACAGCCGCGTTGCGTATGTAATTATAAAAGCTTGGATCCATATCAAGTATGGACGATTGAGGCTTTCCTGCCCTGCCGACATCGGCTTCTGTGTAAGTGTCACCCTTAGCAGTGCCTAAAGTGCCCTGCTGAATACCCATCACATCTTCTCCAATATCACCGTTGTAAGGATCCATATTATTACCCTCTATAATAGCCTCCCAACCACATACATGGTCTCCACTCTCAATCTGGGCCTGCTCAAACGATCCGTTGGTTCTGAACTCCTTCAACGTCATGGTTATCTCTAAACCCTTAGGAGTTAAAGTTTCAACCTCGTAGCCAACTTCATCCTGGATATTGATGCTGTAATCACTTACAATGAATGGGACATTGTTATACATAGGGCCATGCTGCAACCTTACTATCGGAGGACCTTGAGTTGTGTTGGTTGAATTATTTAAGACACTACCTCTAATTAGGTTCACCCAGACATACGTTGCATCAATTAGCTCATTCAGTTTCTCTATATTTTGTTGAGGAGTCGGTATGGTAGTTGACCCAATACCTTCAAGGAAATAGTTAGCTACGCCATCAAGAACAGGCGTAGGAAGCTCTTGCCCCTCTTGACCAGTAATCTGACCGACCATCTCTCTGAAGAATGTCCTGTGAGTTTGAGCGTGTGCAAACCCTTTACCAAACTGAATATCAGGATCTCGATTGCTAGCATCTTCAGCATCTTTAACAGCTTGATTTTTAAGTTGGTTTTGAAGAGACTTAGCTTTAGCAAGCTCCGCTACTGCTTCATCATACTCTTCTTCAGCCTCTAATCTAAGCCTGTCAGACTCTGTGGAATAATTAGCGGCACCCTGAACACTGAAGGGTTGATCATAATTAGAGAAGGTCGCCTCGGTCACTCTCGGATCAAAATCATTTTGCTGATTTACAAGAGCTTGTGTATAAGTACTAAGTGCTGCTTTTTGATTCAAACTAGCAAACATGCTATCTGTTTCACGACTACTCAACTCCTGATCGTAAGTTCCCCCAGGCTTTAATTTGAAAGCTTTCTCTGCTCTCTTCTTGTCTGCAAAGAAAAGATTAAACTGTCTCAGGAACTTGGGATTAATACCTTCAGTGCTGTGAGTGTATAGGGTGTGAAGAAGGTTTATCTTGAAACTAAGGTTGACAACTCTAGACTTTGCACCACCATAAGAGAATACTGATCCTGGGCGTCCAACCAGATCATATTGACTTAAGTTGGCTTGACCTCTTTCTTGAATCTTCGGGTTCGACAAGAAGGGAATGTAAGTTCTGAAAACTCTTCCATCCGATTGAGGAAACTCAATCGCTAAGTGTGAACGCTCAGGAAGCTTCCTAGCTCGTTTCACTTGTTCAAAACTTTTAGAGGAAGAAAATCTAGGCATTACGAACCACCTTCTTGAAGTTCTCTAACCTTATCTGTTAGTTGAAGTATCATATTATTTGTTTGCTGATTAAGTTCCTCCATTCTCTGGAAAAACTGATCGGAAGCGGATCCTTGTGCTAACATGCCAGCTTGATCAAGAATAGATCTACCCATCTCTGCCATACTGGTTACATTTTGTTGTTGGGCTATCAGCCTACTCCTCTTTTCGGACAACTCTTTTTCAGCAGCTTTAGCCGAAACTTCAGTATTATCCGCAGTCTTATTCATGGCACTGATAATGAGAGGTAGCCCTACACTTAATATACCTATTCCAATACCTATCGGGCCACCCGCTAGAGATGCGGCTAATGACGCTCCAATTCTCCCCGCCGCAAAGCTACCTCCTACTCTTAAGGCTGCGAGGCGTGCGCCGGTCTTCGAGGCACCACCCGCGAGAGCAGCACGCATTGCTCCAAATGCCTGTGGGTTGGATAATACTGCTCTAGCGTTTCGTGCTTTTCCCGCAGCTAGGGCTCCAGGAAGGGCCATCCCTAGCCGACCAACCTGCATTGCCCCTTGTCCTGCCGCGATCAGAGGAAGGTATTGAGTGATGAAGCTATGAATCTCAGGAGCAAATGTTTCAAAGAACTGTTTCTTCTTCTCTTCAAAAGCCCTCATGCTCTTTAGCTGATCTTCCTGAGTTGCCCTCATCTCCTCAGCAGTGGAAGTATCTTTTTCAAGCATACCCGTAACCATCAGAAGAGCCCTAACCTGCTCACCACCTATGGCTCTAGCTAATGCTTCACGGTTAATATCGTTATTCCCCGCTTGTTTATTAAATCTTTCTCCAGCATCTCTAAGCTGCTGAAGGGCTGATTCTATGTTAAGAGTTCCCTTCCTGCTATCCTCAAAGAACTGTCTCAAACCCAACTGTTCTTGTTGAGCTATGTTTAATGAGTTTTGCATCCCTAAAAGAACGTTGATAGCTCTTTCAGCACCGGGGGCACCCGCTAAACCTCCCTTTAGAACAACTCCTAATTCTGCTAAGTTCCCTACCGCGTCTTCACCATAAAGTGAAGCCTGGAATAAGTTTTGAGAAAAACTATCTAACGCCTGGATTAACTGTCCTCTTGAGACTCCACTCTGCTGGGTGGTATCCTCTATCGTTTTTGCAAGATTCCTAGTTACATCAACTGAGTTTCCAGTTAGTAATCTAACTTGTCCAAAGCTTTTAGCGAGAGCACCAGTATCCTCACCAGTGATGTTCATCACATCAGCTAGTGCCATTGTTTCTTCAGAAACGTCTCTAAGACCGCGAGTGAAGCCCGTTAGCATGAACTTAGTCATGCTTGTATTCGAGGACATCAAGCCCTTCATCGCATCAGTATTAGCAGCTAAGAACTTAGAGTAGGTGGTGCCAGCTTGAAGAGCTTGTAGCTGAATTTCTTCAGAATCTCTAAAGCTTTGAGACAGATTATCAATAGGAGCAAACTGTCTAGATAAACTCTTGGATAGGCCGTTGATGCCTCTTTCAAGCATCCTAACAGCATCAACCTGTTTCCTAGCTGCTTTAAGTAGCTCTTCAGGGATCGCATTTGTCAGGGGAGGTGGATTAGTATTGCTCATGCTCAATCAATAATTTTCTTTTGAAGATTAAGTTTAAAGACTCCGGTTCCAGATATCTCTAAAACATTAAAGGTTTTGAAGTCTCCAACACTCCCATTGACTGCGTATTCAAACTCGCTCACTATGGGCTTTAAATCCTTCGTATACAATCTATCTATTATCCCTAAAAACTCCTCATCGCTTATCCCCTCTACGTCTACAAAATTAAGTAAGGTGTTCAATTTGCTCGATAGTCTGACACCCCCATTTGATCTACTGGAGGACATGATGATGCCTAGTCTGGTCAGGTTCTTGCCTCTTCTATTTGACCTATCCTTGCGAGGGTAAGATACAACCACAATGTCCCCTGGATCCACTCCCAGATATGAGGTGCTGACCAGATTTACATCGTATCTGGACGATAAAGTATTGATGAGTGTCTGGTTAAAGGAAGCCATGTAATATTGTAGTATTTTTAGGAGATTTATATTCGGCTTCACGGATATGCCGTCTATAACTATTTATTAATATGAATACTTTAGAAGAAGATTTAGTCGAAATAATTGATTTACTAAACTTTACGTTTTCTAGTGATTTTACCGATAAATGGTCTTTTAAATACGGTAAAAGACTTCCTAGCCTGTTTCAAATAAAACTACTTAAGTCCCTAGACTCTAGGAAGCCATTAAAAATGAAGTTAGTTCACAAGTTCCTAATCACAGATTCAGGCTTCAATAAAGAAGTAGTCGAAAGTTTCCTAGAGGATATTGACTACGAGATCTATAGACCTATAATATCTGGAACACTTGAAGCATCAAACTATGAGTAACAAAGACCAACAACATACTGAAGACAGCGTATTTAAAGGAATTTTTAGGTACCACAACAACGGAGCAACGTATTCAGATCTATCAGTCTCTGACAGCCTTTTTGTTTACGTTCTTCTTATCGTCTGGTTTGTTGCTAGCCTTTTTTAATTCTTTCTGCTCGTCGATGCGCTTACAGACATGCTCCTCTGAGTGAAACTTAGGACAGGCTTCCTTGTACTCACACCAATCACAGAAGATATTTTCTTGAGCCCAGAACTCATCCTTCTTCTTCTTACGGATTCTCCAGACCTT
>TARA_R100001443_G_scaffold20421_1_pt1 | contig 16149 bp, 9 predicted proteins | sample TARA_R100001443 | Tara Oceans TARA_R100001443 (sample SAMEA2622142) | marine metagenome | biome: marine biome (ENVO:00000447); feature: deep chlorophyll maximum layer (ENVO:xxxxxxxx); material: "saline water (ENVO:00002010), including plankton (ENVO:xxxxxxxx)" | depth 50 m
TATACTGTTGATACTCCAGTTACACAAACTATAGGTGTTGGATCTACAGCTATTGGATATGTTGCTAGTTGGGATTCTACTAGTGCAGTATTAAAATTATATACACCTACTGGTATTGGATCAACTACTACTGGATTTAGGATGGTTGATTTTGATGGTACATCAAATCAATTAACCATTTCTGGACAAACATCTGGTAATGCTTTATCGATAGATGATGCATTTACTGGTAATTCTGTGACTATAAATGGAGCTAGTGTTTCATTAGGTCAAGCCTTTACTAAAGGTGTGGCGCCACCAGAAGTTAAAAAATATTCTGGTGAAGTCTTATACATAGATAACAGGGCTGCAATACAACGTAGTGCTACCCAGAAAGAAGATGTAAAAATCGTATTAGAGTTCTAAGAAAATGCCTCAAGAGACCAATCTGAACGTTTCTCCGTATTTTGATGATTTTAATGAAGATAAGAACTTTAAACGAGTTCTATTCAAGCCAGGTAGCCCCGTTCAGGCTAGAGAATTAACTCAGTTACAAACTATTCTCCAAAACCAAATGGAGAAATTCGGACAACACTTCTTTAAAGAAGGTTCGATGGTGATTCCAGGCGGTATAGGATATGATGCTAAGTATTATGCAGTTGAATTAGAGGATACATTTTTAGGTATTCCAATTTCTGAATATCTTGATAAATTAGTTGGTAAAACAATTAAAGGTGAAACATCAGGTGTAGAGGCGGAAGTTGTTAATTATATTCTATCAACAACATCTGATAGAGGACATAATACACTTTATGTAAAATATTCTAAAGCTGGTGATGATTTTACAACGGTTGAATTTGTCGATGGGGAAAATTTTATAGTTCCAGATTCTGATATTGAATATAATAATTCTCGTATTATTGCAACAAATCCATTTGCTACTGCTATACCATTAAATGCAACATCTATTGGATCTGCATGTACTATTGCGGATGGAGTATATTTTATTCGTGGATATTTTCTTAATATAACTAAACAAACTATTATTATAGATCAATATAGTAATTCACCTTCAGGAAGAATTGGTTTATATCTTGATGAAAATATTGTAACTGCATTTAGTGATTCTACTTTGTTTGATAATGCAGCTGGATTTTCAAACTTTGCAGCTCCTGGCGCTGATAGATTTCAGATAACAACAACATTAATTAAAAAGGATTTAGATGATATATCTGATGCTAATTTCATTGAATTATTGAGATTAAATCAAGGTGCTAAGGAGAAAATGGTCGAAAAGACCGATTACAATATATTATCTGATGAATTTGCTAGAAGAACGTATGATGAAAGTGGTAATTATTATGTAAAACCATTTGCATTAAATGTTAGAGAGTCTTTGAATGATAGACAAGGAAATAATGGTGTTTATTTTAACAATCAAAAAACTCAACAAGGAAATACTCCAAGTAGTGATACTATGATATACCAGCTTGAGCCTGGTAAAGCTTATGTAAGAGGATATGAAGTAACAAGAACTGGTAATACTTTTTTAGATGTAGAAAAACCAAGAGAAGTTAGAGAATTAAAAAAACAATCATTCGTTTTTGATAAAACTTCTTCAATAATGCTTAATCGTGTATATGGGGCACCAAATACAACTCTTGGTACTAATGCAACTGTTAGTTTAAGAGACCAAAGAACTGGATCTACTCATGCGAATGCTGCTGGTAGTGAGATTGGCGTAGCCAGAGTATATGACTTTAAGTTGGAAGCTGAGAGATATTCAGATGCATCTACAAAATATGAATTATTTTTGTGGGATATACAAACATATACAAGTTTAACGTTAAGTTCATCACTTACTGCAATTGAAGGGTCTTTGATTGAAGGGGCTAATACTGGTGCAAGAGGATATTTAAAATCTGCAGCGAGTGGTGCTTCTATAAGTTTAACATCAACCAATGGTACTTTTATAACAAATGAAGCCATTATAGTTAATGGTGTTAAATCCAATCAAACTATTGCTACAGTTACAGAATATTCTTTTGATGATGTTAAATCTGTATATCAATCTTATACATTAGATTCTACAACTTATAAATTTAATGCTGATACTGATCTTTCTAGATTCTTATTCCCTGCTCCAAGAGGAACTGAGTTTACTATTAACCATACAAATGGTGTTGTCAGTGTAGGTGGCCAGAGATTTTCAAGTGGTGTTAAGATTGGTGATATTGTAAGATATCAAAAAACAGGAGAATCAGATCCAACATATAACAGAGTTACTGCAGTTGCAAGTACTGGTGCTACTATTACAATCGCTGCATTAGCTGCAGATGTTGCTGGAGTTTGTCAAAAAGAATTAGTTGCAGCTACTGGTACTTCTACCCGTTTTGTCATTGTTAGACCACGATTACTTAACCCAAGTAATACAGGTCTTATATCTGATTTACCAGAACCTTTTATATCTAAAGTTGATTTAAGTGCTTCTGAGATATTAGTAAGAAAAAATTATACATTTACGGTATCTAGTAATACAGCTACAATTACATTAACCGAAGATAATGAATATTTTGAGCCATTTGATGAAGAAAAATATAATATTAGTTTTTCTGATGGAAGTATCTATTCTTTACGTTCTGGTAATTTATCATTTAATGCTACATATAAAACACTTACATTAAAATTTGCTGGTATTAGTAACAGTACAAAGGGTGTTCTTGTTGCCACAATAAAGAAAACTATAATTAAATCTCAAAATAAGACTTTAAATAGATGTAATACAATAACTATTAATAAAACTCAAGGTGTTACTGTAGCTCAAAATGGTGTAACAGCTAATTCTGTATATGGAAATAGAGTAGAAGATAAAGAAATATGTTTATATGTACCTGATGGTGTAAGAGTTCATGCTATTTTTGAATCAAGTACTGCAGGAGATCCATCTCTTCCTACAGTTACACTTACAAATAGATCTGCAGATTTAACTGATACGATTCAAGGTGAAGTATTAATTGGTAATACATCTGGTGCAGCGGCTAGAGTTGTTAATTCTGCCACCGCAACTGTAGATGTTGTATATGTTAATGATTTAGAATTTATTAAAGATGAAACTGTAACATTCCAGTCTTCTGGAATAGATGGTTTGGTTAGTTCAACTGTTGATGGTGATTCTGATATTGTGGACAATTTCCAATTTGATAATGGCCAAAGACCTGAATTATATGATTTCGCTAGAATAATAAGAAAGGATGATAGTAGTACTCCATCAAAAAGATTAACTGTTGTATTTGATAATTACACATTAGATGGTGAAGTTGGTGATTTTGCAACTGTTAACAGTTACTCTGCAGATAATTTTGAATTCGATATACCTACTTTTAGTGGAATTCCAGTTTCTGATTTTATTGATGTTAGACCTAGAGTTTCATCTACACCTGTAAGTACATCAATTTCACCATTTGATTATGATAATCGCACATTTGCTGTGGGTGGAGTTAAACCATCTATTATTGTTGGTGATGAGTCAATGTCTCTTACATATTCACATTATCTCTCAAGAATTGATAAAATATATCTTGATAAAGATGGTAATTTTGAATTAAAGAAAGGTTCTTCAGCTCCTGTAGAGAATGTAGTACCTCCAGCAGATCCAGCTGGATCATTCATAGTTGCTACTATTAGTAATAATCCATATATACGTCGAGCTGGTAGTTCTAAAGTACTTCTTGCTAGACATAAAAGATATACTATGTCGGATATTGCTAGATTGGAAAATAGATTGAAGAATGTAGAATTTTATACACAATTATCATTATTAGAAACAGATACTTCTAGTCTCACTATTGTAGATGCTAAGACTGGAGATAATAGATTTAAGTCTGGATTCTTTGTTGATAATTTTAGAAGTCATGGAGCTCATGCTGTAGGACATCCAAACTTTAGAGCTTCTATCGATAAAGCTAGAGGGGAATTGAGACCAACTCATTATACTCATGGTCTTGATCTTCTTCTCGGTTCTGAACAAGTTATTGGTATTGGAACAAATTCCGATCCAAATGCAGATCTAACACAAGTTAGTGATTTACAATCAAATGCATTAAAACGTACTGGAGATTTAATAACATTAGATTATACTTCACAAACATATATCGAACAAAAATTTGCGACTAGATGGGAAAACGTTAATCCATTTGCATCAATTACATGGGTTGGTGGAGTAGAGTTGAATCCAAGTAGTGATGTTTGGCTTGATGAAAAAAGACTTAAAACTAATGTTGTTGAAGTTGAAGGTGATTATCAAAAAACATTAGATAATTTGAAAATAGATCCAAATACTGGATTTAGTCCTGCTGATTGGGGGGAATGGGAAACGGTATGGTCATCAACTAGTAGTGATACTCAACATACGGGAACATCACAAACACGTTTTCAACAAGTAGGTAGAGAAAGAACAAGTAGAGGTAATGGTGGAGAACTTATTACTAGTAGATCTACAATTACAGATACATTTGAAGAAACTATTACAGTAGATACTGGAATGTCAAGAAGTGGTATTCAATTTAAGGTAGATGCTAGAATAGATGAACAAAGTCTTGGAGATAAACTTGTTAGTCGTGAGACAATTCCTTATATGAGATCTAGGAATATTGAATTCGTTGCAACTAGAATACAACCAGGCACTAGATTCTATCCATTTTTTGATGGCCAAAATGTTGAACAATACATAACTCCTAAATTAATTGAAATTAGTATGGATAATGGAGTATTCCAAGTTGGTGAACAAGTTGTTGGAACCTCTGGAGATTCAATAAAAAATTCTTCAGCACCAAGAATTAGTTTTAGAGTTGCACAACCAGATCATAAATTTGGATCATATAATGATCCAAGAATTACTTATGCAGTAAATCCATATGCATCTACTACAGGAATAAGTTCTAGTTATTCTGCAACTAGTAGTGTTCTTAATATGGATACTGGATCATTACAACAAAAAGTTCTGGGTGCTTATTTTGGTAGAATTTCTAAGGATATGAAACTCTTAGGTCTAACAAGTGGTGCTGAAGCTACTGTAACTGATACCAGATTGATTACTGATGAAAAAGGTGCTTTGATTGGATCATTGTTTGTTCCTAATCCTAGTCATATATCAGCTCCAGAATTTACAACAGGAACTAAGACATTTAGATTGAGTAGTAGTATTACAGATTCTCGCAGCCCACTTGATAAACCATCTGTATGTCAAGCTAATTTCCGTGCTGAAGGAACTACTGATACGGTTCAAGAAGATATTATGATGATTAGAAATGCTGAGATATCACAAAGAACTGTAACTGATGATAAAACAACAACTTCTAGTAGTTCTAGAACATACACGACAGAATCTTTTGAAGAGAGAGTTAGATTTGAAGAGGATGATAATGATCCATTAGCACAATCATTTGAAGTTAAAGAAACAAATGGTATATTCCTTGAGTCTGTTGATATTTGGTTTAAGACAAAAGATGTGAAAGTTCCAGTAACTCTTCAAATAAGAACAATGCGTACTGGATTACCAACACAAGGTATTGTATCATTTGGTGAAGTTACATTAGATCCAGAATTTGTCAATATATCCGAAACAGGTGTTGATGAATCTTATACTAGATTTACTTTCTCATCACCAGTATTCCTTGAAGGACAATCTAAAGATTATGCAATTGTATTATTAGCACAATCTATTAATTATCATGTTTATATTGCTAGAATGTCAGAAGAAGATTTGAGAGATATAAATCTTGAAGAAAGTGAAAGAAGAATTGTTTCTTCTCAACCACATCTAGGATCATTCTTTAAATCACAGAATGGTGCAACATGGACTCCAAGCCAATATGAAGATCTTAAATTTAGACTTAACAGATGTAAGTTTGTTTCTGGCCCAGGCATATTAAAACTTTATAATCCAGAATTAGGTGTTGGTGAAATGGAAAGACCTATTCTTAGAAGAAATCCATTATTATTAAAATCTAATGAAGTAAATATCAAATGTGCAGGTAATGTAACTGGAATTAATGTTGGTGATTTATTGTCTCAGACTAATAATACTAGTGCTAATGGTAAGGTAACAGCATTGCTTGGACCTCTTGCAACGGCAACTCATCAAACCAATTCTGGTGTTGGACTTGTAAATGCTACGTATACTAGCAGACCTCTTACCAGCATTACTGGTAATGGTAGTGGTGGAGTTGCTACTATAGTTATTGGTAGTGGTACGGTTAGTAGTATAACTGTTACAACAGCTGGTTCTGGATACAAAACTGGTGATGTTCTTGGTGCAACTGTGGGTGATACTGGTACTGGTTTGAGATTTACAGTTGGTGCAGTATCTAATATTAATAGTTTACTTTTACATGAAGTTCAAGGAACATTTGATACTACTAATACATTAACTAAAGCGGGTTCAGCAATCTCTAATAGTGTACCATCTACTGTTAATACAGCATCTTCTGATAAAGATGGATTGCATATTAAAGTCTTCCATAGAAATCATGGTATGCACGCTGTAAATAATAGAGTTACTATTTCTGATGCAGTAGGTATCAATACAGTAACAACATTAAGTCAAAAATATTCAAATAGTGCAACTTCTGCTATTAAAGTTGATAGTGTAGCTAATTTGGGAGATTTTGAAGGTCTTACCGTTAGTACTTCAAACCCAGGCTATATTCAAATTGGTGATGAAGTTATTAAGTATACAGGAACTAATTCCAGTACTACTCCAAAACAACTTACTGGTATTACAAGAGCTATAGATAATAGTGTTGCTGCAACACATGATGCTGCTACTAAGGTACGCAAATATCAAACTGCAGGTATTTCATTAAGGAGAATTAACAAAACTCATTTATTATCACAATCTAGTATTGCACCCGATCTTGATAGTTATCATATTAAAATTGATGTTAGTGCTAATGGTAATGGTACAACCAGAGATGGAAGTAGTTCTACTATACCATTAAGAATTGATAAAACATTATTAGATGGTGGTGAACTTACAAGAGCAACTCAAAATATTCAATTTGAAGCAATAACACCACTGGTAGAATTCTTAACTCCTGTTGATACTCAGTTAAGTGGTAGAGTTAGAACAGTTACTGGAACTAGTGCTAATGGTACTGAAGTTTCATTTGCAGATGAAGGATTCTCTGATATTGCATTGAATGGTGTTAATTACTTTGACTCTCCTAGAATAATTGCTTCTAAGATTAATGAACAAAATAATTTAACTGCATTGCCTGGTAGTAAATCATTTACTACAGAGTTAGTATTAACATCCAATGATCAACATGTATCACCTATGATTGATACGGATAGATTTGGTATAATTACTACTACAAATAGAGTAGATAATCCAATAACAGATTATAAGGGTGATAGTAGAGTCAATAGTTTAGTTAACGATCCAACCTCTGCGATTTATATAACTAAACGTGTTTCCTTAGAAAATCCTGCAACTTCTTTACAAACTAGATTTGCGGCCTTTAATCATATTAGTAATGATATTAGAGTATTATATCGTATACTTAGAGCTGATGTTCCATCTAATGAAGAACCATTTATATTATTCCCTGGCTTTAGTAATTTAAAAGATACAACTGGTGATGGATTTGGAGATGAAATACGAAATGCTGCAAATAGTGATGGTACACCAGATAGGAAAGTTCCTTCTTCTAGAACAATAGATGAATTTAGAGACTATCAATTTACTGCAAATGATTTACCAGAATTCCACGGATTCCAAATTAAAGTTATATTGACATCTACTAATCAAGCAATTGTACCTCGTATTAAAGATTTTAGAACAATAGCATTAGCATAATGAGTTTTAAACAAGTTGAAGGTTCAAATGAACTTTATAGAGATATGGATAGTCAGGCTATTATCAATACTGATAGATCTGGATATCTTGCATATAAGACTAGAAGAGAACAAAAACTTCGTGAAATAGAAAGAATTGATAAATTGGAGGGTGATGTTGGAGAGATAAAGTCTCTTCTTAACAAGATAATTGACAAGTTATAATTAGATAAATATATCTAGACGAAACTACATCTTAAATAATGGCTGTATATGTTGTAAATTTAGTAATAGATCAAGGGACGGATTTCACACAAACATTCAATCTTGAGAGTGATGCATCTGATTCTGCTTTAGATCTTTCTGGATATACTGGGGCAGCACAACTTCGTAAACATGCTTCTAGTAAGACGAAGTATGATTTTACAGTAACTTTTACAGATACCTCTGCTGGTATAGTAAAAATAACTATGACTGATGCAGTAACAGCTGGTATTAAAGCTGGTCGTTACATTTATGATGTTCTCATTACTGATTCTGGTGGATTGAAAACAAGGATCGTAGAAGGATCCGCTCTAGTTAGAGAAGGAGCTACAAGGATTTAACTATGGGTATAAAAGTAAGTGTTAACAATGATTCTAATGTTAAAGTTAGAGTTGGTCAACAAACTGGTGTAAAAGTTCCAACAACATCTTCTGGTGCTAGTGGTGGAACAGTAGCAGCACTTGGTGATACTGATGTTACTTCTTTACAAAATGGTGCAGTTTTAGTTTATGATGCTACAACCAGTAACTGGGTTGCAACTTTAGAATTGACACCAACAAATACAAAAAATTTAGACGTTAATGGAGGTTCGTTCTAATGGCCAGTAAGATTAGGATACATAGATCTACTGGTGCGGCTGCTCCTAGTTCTTTGGAATTTGGAGAATTAGCAGCAACTGTGGAACAGGGAACCGCTGGTAACTCTGGGAATAAAGCGGGAAGATTGTTTATTGGTAATGTTGCAGGAAACCCTGTAGAAATTGGTGGAGAATATATATACAAACTTATTGATCATACTCCAGGCCAAGTAAATGTAAATTCTGCATTGATTGTTGATTCAAATGCAAATTTAGATGGAATAAGGATCGCAGGTATATCTACAATTACTAGAACGGATATAACTGATGCAGTAACACAAAATCTTAATGTAACTGGTGTTACTACTTTTGCTTCAGGTGTTAACCTTAATGGTGATGTTGTAATTGGTAATGCAATTACAGATCTTCTTACACTTAATGCAAGAACAACTGTTGTTACAGATTTAACTTTAAGTGATGGTTTAACAGTAGCTGGTGTTACAACAACTAATGCTGCAATTGATGCTAATGGTACTGTTGACTTTGGTGCAGATGTAGTATTTAATTCTGCAACTAATGATATTACCTTTGATCAATCTGCAAGTAAGATTCAATTTAAAGATAATAATAAAGCTACATTTGGTAATGGTGATTCAATTCAGATTTATCATGATGCAAGTCATGGTTTTATAAACAACACAACAGGTGATCTGAAGATTACAGATACATCTGGAATATCACTCAATACTAATGCATTTAAATTATATAATGGGGCATCAGATGAAACTTTAATATCTGCAGATAATGGAGCTGATGTAAAATTATTCCATAATAACAATAATAAGCTCGAGACTACTGCAACAGGAGTTACTATAACTGGAACTCCAATAATAAGTAATCTGACAGCAACTCGTGTTCCTTTTGTTGGATCTTCTAAAGAATTAGTTGATCATGCTAATTTTACATATGGTTCTAATGTATTAAATGTAGTTGGTAGAGTTGATGCAACTGATCTTGATGCAGGAGCAAATCTACGTGCAGTTGCTGGTGTTGTAACTACTTTCACTAGTACTCATAATAGTTCAACACATACTGTTGGTACTGGTGCAACATTTACTACATCATTCCATCTTGGTAGTGGAGCAACAAATTATACGTTCCCGAATGCTCGTGGAGCAAATGATCAAATTTTGATATTAAATGGAAGTGGTCAATTTGCATTTGAAGATGTTCCAGGCACATTGGTTATCAGTGCAGGTTATGCATCTACTGATGCAGTAGAACTTCTACCAGACGTTCTTACAATCGCTGCAACCGATAATGAGACTAAAACTACCTTAAGTAATAATACGATCACTGTAGGACTCGCCACAGACGTTAGAGTGGGTGGTGGGCTAACAGTTGCGAATAACTGTCACATTATAGGTAATCTTACTGTAGACGGTACTGAGACCGTTTTAAACACCATACGGCTAGATGTACAGGACAATAAGGTTGGTGTAGGATCTACCTCTACTGCAAGCAATACTACTGCAGATGGTTGTGGATATTTTGTTCATGGTGGTAGTGATGGTGATAAAGAGATTCTTTACTTACATGCTAAGACTGCATTTACATCAAACCAAAACTTACTACCAGTTGCAGATAATGGTCAAGACTTAGGTGCAAGTGATCAGGAATGGAAAAATTTATATATTGATGGAACTGCAGCAATTGATACCTTACAGGTTCATGATGGTGCAACTGTTTCTGCTGGTGCTGATGTAACTCTTACTGGTTCTACATCTGGTGAGAATATCGTTTGGGATTCTTCTGAAGGAACTCTTGATATTGCTGATGATGTTGCATTAAAAATTGGTGATGGTGATGATTTATCCATATCACATGGTGGGACTGCTAGTAATATAACAAATACTACTGGATATCTATTTTTAGAATCAAATCAGTTAGCTCTTAGAAGTGTATCTCAAGAAAATTACTTAGTCGGTACTCTTAATTCAGATGTAAAAATTTATCATGATTCTAATGAAAAACTAGCTACAACCTCAACAGGTATCAACGTAACTGGTGTAACAGTTGACGATGGTGCGACTCATGATGGTGATGTAACCTTCACTGGCACATCAAAGAATGTAGTATGGGATAAGTCTGATAATGCATTAGAATTCCAAGATAATGCATTTGCAAGATTTGGAGATACAAATGACTTAGAAATTTATCATAATGGTAGCCATTCTTACATAGACAGAAAAACTGGTGGTACTGGTGATATTTACGTAAGACTTGGTACTGATAATGCAATTGTTGCAAAAACAGATAATGCTGTTGAATTGTATTTTGATAATGTTAAAAAATTAGCTACAACTACAGACGGCGTTACACTTAACGACAAATTATTACTTGACAACGCAACTACTGCTGGAAGAGATGTTGAATGGCAACATGCTGATGATAGACTTAAGTTTTCTGACAATACAAAGGCAACATTTGGCGATGGAAATGATTTAGAAATTATACATAATGGCACCAATTCTTCTATTGAGAATGACACAGGTACTCTTACAGTTAAAAATACTGTTAGTGGTGGTTATACCTACGTACATGCTGACAAGGTTCACTTAAGATCGCAAACAGGTAATGAGTCATTCTTAACCTCAACTCATAATGGCCCAGTAGAAATATACTATGATAATGCTGAAAAGCTAAGTACTGAGGCTTATGGTATAGACGTAACGGGTACTACACAATCAGATACTTTAATCGTAACTGGTGTATCAACAGTTGCATCTATGATCTTCTCTGCTGGTACTAATACCAATGGAGTTGCATACTTTAATGCTGCTGGTCAAGTGACCTCTACCATAAATCCTACTAACTCTGTTACAACTTCATTTAAAATCTTAACTACTGACACCAACGGTGTCCCGACTTGGACTTCGACAATTGACTGTGGCACATTCTAACGAAATTAATTTTAACATTCTACTCGAATTAACTCTTGCAAAAGTTAATGCATTAACAAAAGAAAACTTATTACTTGAGGCTAAATCAAGAACACTTCAAGAAACAATAGATCAATTAGAGACTGATTACGGTGAAGCTAAAAAAGCTCTTGCACAACAGTCAGTCAATAAAACGACCAAACCCAAACCGATAAATAAGTAAAAGCTAGTGTATATTCATGGCCAAACCTAGTTCACGACAAGAATTAATTGATTACTGTTTAAGACAGTTAGGTGAACCTGTATTGGAAATTAATGTTGATGACGATCAGATTGAAGATGCAGTAGATGATGCAGTTCAATTTTTTCATGAAAGACATTTTGATGGTGTTGAGAAGATGTATCTCAAACACAGACTTACTCAAGATATGATTGATGCGGCTAGAGAACAGACTGTAGCAACAACTGGTATATCTTCTAGTGTTTTTAATGGTAGTGCAGCTGCTACTGTAAGTGTTAGTGCAAATAATGTTGTTATACCTAATCATGGATTAGTTACTGGTTCACCAATAGAATATAGTTTTGGGCCAGGCAATACTACTATTGCAATTGCAAGTGCAACTTTAAATAGTGTTGGTGTTACTACTGCATTAGGAATTGGTACTGATAGTCAAAAACTTTGGGCTATTGCAGATAATAGAAACGAGATTAGATTTGCTGCAACTGCTGCTGATGCAACAAATGGTACTGCACTTGATATAACTGCAGTGGGTGCTGGTGCAACACATTTTATAAGTACAAGAACAGAATTTACAGAACAGAGAAATTATATTGAAATACCAGATCATATTATAGGAATTGAGGGTATTTTTAGATTTGATGATAATACCATTTCACAAAACATGTTTAGTATATCTTATCAGATATTTTTGAATGATGTTTATAACTTTAGTTCTATTGAACTACTTAACTATTCAATGGTTAAACAATATCTTGAGACCATTCAATTCTTAATTAGTCCAGATAAGAAGATTAGATATAATAAGAGAGGAAATAGACTTTATATTGATATGAATTGGAAAGATGCAACACCAGACCAATTCTTAGTTATTGATTGTTACCGAGTGTTAGATCCTAGTGAAAATACAAAAGTTTTTAATGATAGTTTCTTGAAGAGGTATATAACTTCCTTAATTAAGAAACAATGGGGTCAGAATCTCACTAAATTCCAAGGAGTTAAACTTCCTGGCGGTGTTGAATTAAATGGTCGTCAGATATATGAAGATGCTAATACTGAATTAGCTGAGTTAAGACAAAGAATGTCAACTGATTACGAACTTCCACCTCTGGACTTGATAGGCTAATGGCTTTAAATCCTTTCTTTCTACAAGGATCTGCATCTGAGCAGAGATTAGTTCAAGATCTTATCAATGAACAGTTGAAGATTTATGGTGTAGAAGTATATTACATGCCTAGAAAATTTATAGGTAATGATTCAATAATGCGAGAAAATATTGTTGCGAAATTTGATGATAGTTTTGCATTTGAAGCTTATGTTCAGAATTATGAAGGGTTTGCTGGTTCTGGAGATTTGATGACAAAGTTTGGTGTAAGAACCACTGATGAATTAACCCTTGTTATCTCTAAGGAAAGGTATGAAGATTTTATATCTAGTTTTTATACAGATGGTGATGGTGATACTAAATTAACATCTAGACCAAAAGAAGGAGATTTAATATATTTTCCATTATCAGATAGTCTTTTTGAGATTAAGTTTGTAGAACATGAACAACCTTTCTACCAACTTGGAAAACTTTATATGTATGAACTTAAATGTGAATTGTTTGAAGTTAGTGATGAAATTATTGATACTGGTGTCGTTGATATTGATGATAATCTTGAGGATGAAGGATATATTGCAACATTAACTCTTGCTGGATATGGTGCAACTGCATTATATTATACTGGTATAAGCACTAATAATGGTGTGAATACAATTACATTAATTAATGATGGTTTTGGATATTCAAGTCCACCTGCTGTTGCAATTAGTACTTCACCACATGGAGGTTCAGCTGCAAATGCAACTGCTGTAGCTATTACTACTGCAATAGGTGCTGGATCTACTTCATTCTCGGTTAGAGAGATTGTAATAACAAATAGTGGATATGGTTATACCCAATCACCTAGTGTTACCATAAGTGGTGCTGGTGGTTCTGGTGCTATTGCAAGAGCTGGTATTGGTACTAATGTTGTTAGGATATTAAGAGATGGTACTCAGACTGGTGGTAGTAAGTATGCACATACTCCTACTGTTGCAATTAGTACTTCTCCAGTTGGTGTTGCATCTGCAAATGCAACCGCTGTTGCAACAGTAGGTGCTGCTGGAACTGTAATGGATGTTAGATTTACTAATGCTGGTTTTGGATATACAGTTGCTCCTATTGTAACTATTCAGTCGCCAGGATCTGTAGGTATGGGAACTGGTAATTTCTTCTTGAATGAAATGATTAGAGGTCAAAGTTCACTTACTACAGCAAGAGTTAAGAATTGGGATGCTGATACAAATATACTTAAAATTAGTCATATGGCAGGTAACTTTGCACTAAATGAAGTTATTGTTGGATCTGCAACTACTGGTGAATTCCCAGGCATGGGTCAAACTGCAAGTTATACAATATATAAGATAGGATTAGATGATCAATATGATGCATTTGCAGAAAATATTGTTATAGAAAATGAAGCTGATAGTGGTTTGGTTGATTTTTCTGAAGGTAATCCATTTGGTGTTTTCTAAATAAGATATGACATACGATGATTACTATCTCCCTGAACTTGGTGAACCACACCCATATGATTCATGGCCTGTGTCAAATGGTACAAATAGGTATGCACCCCCAGAAAAAATGAAAGAATTAGAATCTATGAATCCAAGACCAGAAGAAGAAGTTGCTGATTGGTTTACTGAGGAACCTGATGAAAGTGATGAAATAGAAAAGGAGAAATCTGTACATCATAAAGCATATGAGATTGCAACTTCTAAATATAATCCATTTGCTGTAGGTGGATCTGAACAACTTAAAGATAGGTAAAAAAAATGTTAGGTCAATACTTCTATCATGAAATTTTAAGAAAAACTGTTATTGGTTTTGGAACACTTTTTAATGGAATTGAAATTAGACATGATAATGACTCTGGTGAAGAAGTAAGTCGAATGAAGGTTCCATTGGCATATGGACCAATGCAGAAGTTTCTTGCAAAGATAGAACAACAACCAACAATACAAGGTAGACCTGCTATTACTTTACCTCGTATGTCATTTGAGATGACAAATCTTAATTATGACCCATCACGCAAAGCATCTATAACTCAAACATTTAAGAGTGGTAATACAGATAATGTAAAAAAAGTTTTTATGCCTGTTCCATATAATGTTGGATTTATGCTTAGTATTGCAACTAAGTTGAATGATGACATGTTACAAATAATGGAACAGATACTTCCATATTTTCAGCCAGGTCTTAACATTACACTTAATCTTATTTCCTCAATTAATGAAAAGAGAGATATACCAATAATTCTTGAAAGTATTAATATGAGTGACGATTATGAAGGTAGTTTTGATAATCGTCGTGCAATGATTACAACTATGCAATTTAGTGCCAAGGTTTACTTATTTGGTGCTGTTGCTGATAATCCAGATGGTCTTATTAAGAAAGTTAATGTTGATTACTTTACTGATACTAATAGAGTAACTGCAAAACGTGTACAAAGATATTCTGCAACTCCAAGAGCAACTAAAGATTATAATGATGATAATACTAATGCAATTAATAAGGCATTAGCTGCAGAACAAACAGTACTTTCTGTTAATAGTTCTGCTAACTTCTCTGTAGATGATTACATCACTATTAGTGGTGAGAATATGCAAATTAAGTCCATTAGTGGAAATGAACTTACCGTATACAGAGGTGTTGATGGAACTAATGTTATTGATCATGCGGATGGTTCTACTATAGATATAATCAGTGGATCTAGAGATGCTACATTACCACTTGCAGGTGATGATGCACTTATCGCTTCTGGTGATGATTTTGGATTCAATGAAATGTCTTCATTCTTCGAAGATTATCAAACGTATTCCCCATCACAGGGTAAGGATGTGTAAAAAATGAAATTTGATGAAATTGATGATGCTCTTGAAATTGTAACGGATAAATCCGAACCAATTGAGATTGAAGATATAAAATCTGTTAAATATGAAAAGGATGATCTTGATCGTGATTATGAATACACTCGTGGACATCTCTATTCTTTGATAGAGAAAGGTCAAGAGGCTATTGACGGTATTATGGAAATCTCGCAAGAGAGTGGATCTGCTAGGGCTTATGAAGTTACTGGTCAGATAATAAAAAGTGTGGCTGATGCCACAGATAAATTATTAGACCTACAGAAAAAGGTTAAAGACATAAAGGAACCTAAAGATAAGGGGCCAAATAATGTAACCAATGCACTTTTTGTTGGGTCAACTGCTGAATTACAAAAACTACT
>TARA_R100001443_G_scaffold3508_2_pt1 | contig 16039 bp, 11 predicted proteins | sample TARA_R100001443 | Tara Oceans TARA_R100001443 (sample SAMEA2622142) | marine metagenome | biome: marine biome (ENVO:00000447); feature: deep chlorophyll maximum layer (ENVO:xxxxxxxx); material: "saline water (ENVO:00002010), including plankton (ENVO:xxxxxxxx)" | depth 50 m
GGGCTTAATCATGCTAATAGGTAATCGTAATGTATCACCTTGTTCAGTGACAGCTAATACATGTGTTATTTGTATTTTAGGTTGTTGTTGTTGTATAGAACAACTAGTGGCAAAAACAATTATTGCAAAAAGGACAATTTTCCATAATCTCATATAGTTTTATATTTTGTTTTATTATTTTCATCTTTATATGCTAATAAACATCTATTTCTGTTTGAGTCTTCATTAACGTAACTTACATGAACCCAATCAGGGTTATCAGAATTTCCGAATTCCCATATCATTTGATCGAATGATAAATTTTTTCTTATGTATTCAAACATTTCTGCATTAGTCATATAACCATAATTATCGTCAATATCCATTGCTCTGCCTTCGCAATGCTGTGATTTACTTGACCCGCCGATCGCTTTATTTAATTCTGGTCCACGATAAAATGAATTTATTTTTATTGGGCCATTAGCAGCTTTTCTTAAAGGTTCAAATATCTTTTCTGCTAATAATTCCATGTTGCTTAAATGCGTTTTTGTAGGATCATTATTTAAACCTAATCTTAAAGCAGTTATGCTATACACACCCTCTTTATATGTAACGTGTTCACTTATGTTTTTCATTATATATATTTACCTATTTTTTCCTTCTTTTAACGTTTTTAACCCTTCTAGGTTTACCCGCTGGTTGCCCTAATCTTTTCTTTTCTCTTATCTTAGCAGCTTTCTCAGAAGCAGACATTTCGCTTGCTGTTTTAGGGGTTTTACTAGATACTCTTTTGCTCGGCCTACAGTATGGTGTTCCTCTACCCTCACCAGCGCGTCTACCGCAAGGTTTACCAGTTCTTACATCTATCCATTTTTCTTTAAACCAACGTTTAAGAGCTAATCCTTTTTTAGTTTTTCTTACTGCCATTTAATAATTTTTTTACTTTATTTCTAGTACAAACCATTTTCTTAGCATAGCTAGGGTTCTTTTTTCTATTAAAAACAAACTGTTGATTTAAACTACCAACAATTTTTCTCATATCACCTTTTCTTGATTTAATCATCCATTTAGCTAATTCACCGCAGGATAAATTTTTAAACTTACCTTCAGCATCGGGTGCATCAGAATCTTTAAATGTAGGTCTTTTACTTTTTGCCATGTTTTCTTCTAACTTTATTTTTACAAGCTGTAGCTATTTTAGATTGTCTAGGCTTCTTACCATACCTAGCTCTTTGCTCCATTACTGTTAATATTTGTATTTTTCTAGCAAAAGATTTACTAGAACCCATAACCTTAGAGCAAGTAGCATTAGCGTCTTTAACGGTAGCATATTTTATACGCATAGTATCTTTTGGATTCTCATCCGTATACAAACGCCTGCTACTGCCTTTAGGTTTTTTACCTGTGCCTTTTACAGGATCAGCCATTATTTTTTCTTTATAGGCGTGTGACCACAACCCATTTTTTTAAACATTAAATGTTGTTCAAAAGTATTTGCCATATTAGTTGCTTTTGCTTTTCCAGATTTAACAACTTTTGCTGGACAATACATTTTATGTGGTTTAAACTTTTTATCCATTTCTTTCATAACTATTTTTTATTTTTTTGATGATTTTCCGTAATTTGCGGCACCCACTTTCCTGCATTTTGCGATAGCCCCGCTAGCGTATGCAGAAGGAAATACTTTGTACCTTGCCTTTACTTTATAATAACATGCGTCTTTTGGCATAATTTATTAATTAAAAATTTTACTTTTTTTCTTGTTAAATATATTTTGTTTTTTATTAAATATACTTTTAGGTTTTTTCTTTTTTGGGTTTTTACTTTTTTCTTTTTCCATGCCTAATTCCCAAGTTGACCAACCAAGCAGCAATGCTACTCTTTGCCACGCTTCAGTATCTTCTGCTACTGCCGCTTTAGTATTATCATATAATCTTAATACTCTATCTAATGGAACATTTGTTGTTGCAGATATTGTTTGGGCTATAGCCATATTAGCAGGGTTGTCTAAACTTAATCCTTTATCTAAAATTTCATCTTTTTCTTTCCCAATAACATAACCAGCAGATCTTAATTTGCTTACCTTAGAATCAAGAGGTGGTGATATATCCAAAAGTTTCCAAGCGGAATCTTGAAAATTAGGTCTTGATCTTTTTGCTCTTTTAGCAACATCTACAGCAATATTTTTAGCAGTCATAACAGCTGCTCCACCAACTCCAGTTCCTCTTAAAACAGAATCCACCATGCCATTTGCAATACTAGAATATTTTTCTTTTTTCTTTTCATCTTCTTCATCATCAAACCCTAAGGCAAATAAAGCTTGCTGCATTGCATTAAATATAAAGTTTTGTACAAATCCATAGTACATTATTTTAGACATATTTGTTTTCCAATCACCTCTACCTGCAGCTAAATCTTGAGCACCTCTTTTCATTAAACGAGTATATTGCATGGGTGTATTAGCAAAAGCTAATATAACACGGCCTAATGCTGATGATTGTTGCATGGAAATTCTATCTGGCCTAGAAGACTGCTGGGCCTCTTCTGTCAACTCTCTAAAGTCTTTGAATGCTTTTTCTTCAGCTTCTTTTTGTGATAAGCCTTGTTTTATATATGAATTAATTCTATTTCTATATAAGGCCGCCCCTCCGTTTGCAATAGCGAAGCTATCAGCTGCTCTTGTTAAAACAAAACCTTTATTTAATAAATAGCTTATTGCACCTCTTACACCTTTTTCTTTTGCTTGGTCTGCTATTTCGCTTTCGCTTACATTTAATTTTAACCCCCCTCTTCTTTCTTTAAGAAAATCAGAATTAAATAATGTTGAAAAATCTTTCCAAAATTGAGGTTGATTTGCATAGGCTTTAGCTGCTTTTAAAGGATTGTTATCATGCCAATTTATATAATTAACTGTTGATATGGTTTGCAGCACTGCTGATCTAACATTTAAAAACATTATCGCACCAACTGAATTATTTAACCATTCTAACCATGCATTAACTTGCTTATTACCCCCTCCTGGTGCATTTCTTCCTGATTTCATTCTGCTTAAAATGTTTTTTAATGCAGAAACATATGCCTCGCCTTTGGCCGCTTGTAATTTATTAAAATTTTCTTCCGTAAATATAGCATCTATATTTGATTGCCACTTAGTTAAATGCTTTTGTCTAACATTCTTATTTAAGCTTTCATAAAGATCAGTAGTTATTGTTCCAGAATCCCAACTAGCACCAGGAGAAGGATAACCATGCTCCTTGTTAATGCCTATTAATTGATTAGCAAAATTTAATAATTCAGTATCATTTTTTATGTAACCTGATAAAGTTTTTTTATCTGTTGCTGTTAAACCAGGAATATCAATATTTTGTTTATCCCAAATAAAAACTCGTATTGCCTGTTCATAAGTAAAATCACCATCAGGCGTTTTTGTTGGTAATAATTTAGGAACATCTTTTATATTTTTTTTCAAAGCTTTCCAATTATTCATTAAAGCCATTCGCTCTCTGCTTATATTTTCCATTGCAACTCCATATGGCCTAAATAAATTTTGCCTCATCCATTCCATAGCTTTATTTCCTTCTTTGCCTTTAGGTAATATAGAATACATTAAACCTTGAAAGTCTTCTGCACTGTGTGGTATGAAAAAATTAAACATTCCCTTGCCCATACCTCTTCTTTTAGCTTTTACTTTACTAAATCTAGCTTCCGATAATATACCGGTTTTTTGTTCAATAATATTATTAAATTCAGTATCTAATTTATTTTCTCTGCTAAATTGTAATTCACTTAATGGTTTGCCATCAAGTAATTTAGAAGCTTTTTCAATATTTAAATATGCTCTAAATGTTAATGTTCTAGTTTTTTCATTAGAACTAGTACTATAAAAACCAGCATTAATTAAAGTATTAGCATTCATATCACTAAAATTATCTAATGCTGCGTCTGTAGGATTTTGTCCCATTAAATATGCACCCTTGTCTAATGTAATCATTAAATTTATGTCGCCTTTATTATAATGATCAATAATAGGGTTTAAGCCTGGTACTATAATTTTTGTTGTTCTTACTGGTAATTTTTTTAAATCAACATCTCTAGGTATTTCGTATGGAAAAGCTCTTTCACCTTTTTTATTTGTTGGATAACTACCAGTTAATTTTTTATAAGCTTCATCCCATTTATTTACATTTTCTTGGACTTCCTCTTTTATTTTATTTATAACATCTTGTGTTAAATTTACGCCTGAAGCTATAGTTAAATTATTTACAGGGCCTGTAAAAGAAACACTACCTAATTTACTTTTTATTGAATCTTTTACTTCAACAGTTCCTTTATATATTGTTCCTCCTTTATCAATTTCTATTTCAATATCTGCGCCTGTATCGCCAGTTGCTAAAGTAGATAATTCTTTAAGATTAGTAATTTTTAAACCAGGTATTTTTAAGTTTGTAAGTTGTTTTGCTACATAATATTCAACAGCTTGACCTTTTAATTTTTTTGTACCTATTTCTTGTTTAGCTGCAAGCTTTGTAAATGTATTCCAAAATGTTGAAAAATCTGATTCTAAATATTCAAATTCTAAATTTTCTAATAACCTGCTAATTTCAGCCCCGTCTTCTTTGCTAAATTGAAAATCAGTACCTCTATCTATTTCTTTTGCAACTTGCGATAAATAATTATCAGGTATAGAATAGCCTTGAGATTCAGCTATAGCATTTATTTTTTCTTGCACTTCCGGTTGTTTGATAACATCTAGGGTAGCATCAAAAGCGATTTCTTCCGCTAATGCTTCTGCTAATGTTGTTTTTCTGGCTCCTTTAGTGGATGCACCAACATTGTCACCTATAAAATAATCTACAAACTCTTGTTTTGTAATGCTTTTCTTTTTAAATATACTATTACCTTGTGCTGTTTTTTCTCTTTTTTGTTTGCCATTTTCGTCAAGAACAGGTTCAGCAAACGGTTTGAATCTTTTATTTATAGTTGATTGTGGTAAAATATCATATATTAATTTAAAATTATCATTTAAAAAATTTTCATAAGATTTTTGTTTACCTAAAAATTTTGTAATTACAGGTTTCAAAAATGTTCTATAATTTTTTTGTAATTGTTTTTTAAATTGTGCAGATGTAATTTCTGGTAACTTAGTGCCAAAGCTTTTAACTACACTATTTTTTACACGCTCTACTATATTATCATTTAATTTAAATGATAATCTTAAACTTTTTCTTTCTTGAATATTTTGTTGCGACTCTGTATCATCAGTAGCTTTTTGATCTGTTTCTGTTACTCCTTTAGCCTCTGTTATATCGGATTTAAATTTAGTATCTAATACTCTATTTGCAGCTTCTATAGCCCTAGATGATAAAAATTTATTTATATAAGCCGCTAAAGGGACTCCCGATCCCGGGCTATATGTTTTAACCAAATCAATAACGCCTCTTTGACCAGTTAATATTTCATCAACTAATAAATCAGAATTAGTAATAAAGCCAGGCACATCTCTAAATCTTTGCGCCTGTTTATTTGCCATTCCCCTGTATTTTTCTATTATTTCAAAAGCACCACTAAATCCTTTTTCATTATATATATCTTGTATTTCATCAGATACTTTTGATTTTTGCATTTCATTTTCTAATGCTCCTATTTCTTTTATAGCATCTTTATCTAAAACACTTAATATCTCTTCGCTTAATTTATTTTCTTTTATACTTTTATCATAAGCTTTCATAAAATTATAAACTCCTTGTCCAGATTTAAAGTCTATATTTTCATATCCTTTTCCTTTATATAAATTTGTTACCCAATCTTTAATTTGTTCTCCAAAATTTAAATCAAATGAAATTCTATTTTTTACTAAACCTTCAGAAAATACATTCAAATATTCAGTATAAAATTCTGTGGTGCCTTCTCTTTTGCCTTGTCTTTTCATTTCACCATCGGTCCATGCTTTCTGTCTAGAGGTCAGGGTATCCCGAAACTCTTGTACTATTTTTTCTTGCATGGAAGCATCGCCTACCATAGCATTTAATATTGGGTGTAATACTTCGTGAGAGCCAACCCCTACGGCTCCAAGTTTTAAAGCAGATTGTTCATTAATTATTATTTGGCCTTTACCAATAAATACACCATTTACGCCACTAGAATCTTTTATAGTTTTACCACTTAATTTTTTAACTAATTTATTAAATTCAGATGTAGATTTAGCTACAGTTGTTTTTAAGCCTAATTGTTTTGATGCTATTTCAGCAAAAGTAACATTTTCGCCATATTTTTGTTTTAAAGCACTATCAAATATTTCGTTATTTCTTTTTGATAATTTATCTATTTCTTTTTTATCGGATTTACTAATATCACTAATATTTTTAGCTTCCCCAATAAGAGCATTAATAGAGTCTATATTACTAGCATATTCTTGTAAATTGTCCCCTGTAATATTATCTATTGCTAATCTATTTATATTTTGTAATTGTCTAAATTTTTTAGCAGCTTTTGTGTTTAGCCCTAATAAAACACGGGCTCGCTGATTACCTTCTTTAGTCTTTTTTGCTAAAGCTTTAGCTATTTCTTTTTTTCTTTCAGCATGCTCTTTTTGAATATTATTTAATTGTTTTTTTACAATACCAGATGTTAACAATCTTTCAGCTCTTTCTTTAAGAACATTATTATTTTGTACAGCGCTTGCAACTGTTGAAAATCCTCCACCACTAAAAGTACCTATGATACCTTCGTCTATTATACTATAAGCGTCTTTTAATATACTTTTTGTTAATCTACCTTGTTTAACGCCAGGTATAAGCCCCTGTTGGTCTGTACTGTCAATTTCAAAAAATCCACCACCTTGTGAAAAAACATCGTCAGAATCAAACCAAAGCTTATCATTTATTCTAGTTGATATTGCTTGGCCTATTTCTGTTAAACCCTCTTTGCCGGCAATGCCAATAATATCTAAAATTTTATCACTAATACCTTTATTCATCTGCTTAACAACTTTTTCTACAGACTCTTTTTTGCCTCCTCCTAGCAAATTAGCGCTTCTAAACATTCTTCTTGTTAAATAAGCGTCTGCCATTTCTATACCTCCAGTTGTTATAGCATTGCCATATAATTGCCAATAAGTTTTATCAGGGTTTTTTCTAACCTCTTCAGTAAATTTATCACCTGCAATACCTATACCTAAAGCGGCAGCCGTATAAGGATTCATAGAAGCAAGAGTGTAAGGCACGCTGCTTAAGCCATCGGTAACTATTCTTCTAGCTATTTGTTCAATATCTGCATCAGCCCCTTTTGCAATTTCTTCCGTTATTGTGTTTCCGTATTTAGCTCTTTCCTTTTCAATAACTTCTTTAAAAGGAGCACGCATTTCTTCTATTTCTTTTCTGCTTGTTAAAAAAGCTGTTGTACCAGTAGGCAATAAAGCTTTTACAAATGCGCCTGCACCATTTGAAAAAAAATCATCTTTTACAGCTATTAAAGCTCTTGCTATTTCCGCGTCTTTATCTTTTGTTTTGTTTGGTTCTAGCGAAAGAGCAGATGCTTTTGCTATTCCAACTAAATCAATACCACCAAAACTGGAGGCTATATTTTTAGCTATTTGCATAGATTTACCAGGAGCTCTTAAGGCAGAAATAGCTCTAGTTGCTATAGATTCTTCTACATCTTTTAAATTATCTAAGGATATTTCTATTGATGCGTCTCCTAATCCAGCTAAACCGGGTATTACACCACCTCTACCACCTCTAAATATTTTTGATCCTATATTTGTAGCGGTTGTAGCAAGACTCATAGGCGCTACAATGCTTTTAGCAACTTTAAAAAATGGTGATTCCAAAAAACCATTTTCCGATTTGGATTCCATATCGGGCGCTACAGTTTCCTCCACAACCGCACCCGGTGTTGTGGGAGTTTGAAAATCCTGTTGCATGCTTTTTTGCTCTTTAGCATTAGGATATTTTTGTAAAAATAATTCCTTGTCTTTAGGGTCAACTTCAACAACTTGACCATTTACTATATATTCTAACATAATTTAACTTTTATTTTATCTTCCAGCTCTTATGCCAGGAATCATTTTTAATTGTTGTAAAAATGGAACATCCATTTCAAGCGCTTTTTCTACATTATTTTTTTCTTCAATTTCTCCTGTTTTAGGATTAAATTTAACTGTAGTATTTTTAATTTGTTTCATAAAATTATCATATGCCTGATCAATATTGAATTGTCCTAATTGTTCAGTAATACCTTGTGATCCACCATAAAATTTTCTTAAATCATTTTTCATTTGTTGCCCAACAATAAATCGCCACGTTTCTTTGTTCGTAAAATCTATTTCGTATGATTCAGAAACATCCTTATCATTTTCATCTTTAAATTTTTTAGTTATAACAATGCTACCAGGTTTTGCGCCATCTTTTATTTCATCCCCGAATTCAAGTTTTTTATCTATAAAATAATTTTTAAGACCGTTAATATCACTGGTGTATGATTTATAATCATTTTCTGCAGATTCTAAATTAATTTTATCTTTACTTTGTTTATTAACAGTAGCAGTTATATCTTTTCTATCAAATTCTAAATTTATAAGTTTATTTTTTATTTCATTAGAAAGAGCATTGTATATTTCTTGGTCTTGTTCTTCAGAGCCTGTATATTCACCCATTACTTTTTCTTTAATGCTATCTTCAAAATAAGCTGCTTTTTGTTCTTTACTCAATGCGCCTAAAATTAAATCTTTATTAAGATTATCCGCTAAATAAGGATCAATATTTTCAGATTTAATTTTACCATATTCAAAAACTTTACCCCCTATGGATCTTCTTTTATAAGTTATAGCTTCATTGCCTTGTTTCGAATTTTTAATATTTGATAATAAGCTATTGGCTATAGGGGTGGCATCGAAAGTAAATTTTGTTTGAGGAGTGTATAACCTGCTATCAGATAACAAATTTTTTGCTGAAATGTTTTTTATTTGAAAATCTTTAGGATTTTTTGTTGGTAGTGATAAAATAAGACTATCTCCTTTTTCGCCTGCAGACAAAATAAAATTTTCTTTTAATAGCCCGCTTCGGACCATGTTACTAGTAAAATTATCCGGCCCAAATCTAACATCTTCTAAACTTACTTCTGGATTTTTAGAATTACTAATGTTTTCAATCAAACCTCTGATTCCTTGAGCCTCAAATAATATGTTATTATATCCGTCCATTTTACTAGAGTATTCGTCTAAACTTATTCTGCCTAATTTATATTGTTTTACAATATTACCCACATTTTCTTTGAGACTTGTAATAAATTGTCTATTTTGAGCCGAAGCATTGCCCAGCCGCTCTCGTAATTCTTTTTGATATTTTTCACTAACCATATATGCCTGCTCTTCGGCTGCTTTTAATTTTTGTTTACCCTTTGCAATTCCTTTTGCAAATTGTATAGCTCCCTGAGCTAAACCCTCTCCTAAACCGCCTTTATATCTTATAGCCGTGGGGCTTGCATATTGTCCGTAATTATAATTTCCGTATGTTACTTTTGGTAATGCCATAATTTATTATATTTTTTATAATCCTGTTCTGCTTGGTGAATTAGTGAAATAAGGATTAGTAACAGCAAAAGCTGAAGTTAAATCACTATTGCTTGGTCTAGTTTGAGGGCTTACCGATGATCGTGCCCCTACTTTGACCCTAACCCTTCGCCGAATCCTCCAGCTAAAGAAGCAAGAACTACACCTGTATTAGCGCCCATAGCACCCAAAGCATCAGATCTTTGTTGTCCGTATTGTTGAACCATTGCTGCACTTCTTGATATATCTGCAATATCCCTGCTTTCTCGTGCTTGAAACTGAAATGTTCTGCCTAATATATCTGCCTGTTGTAGTCTTTGAGCTTCTGCCATTCTTCTTTGTTCAGCCTGTTGCTGACCTTGTGCTCTTAGCCTTGTGTTTTGCGCTTCCTGTTGTTGTATGGTTGCAGCCACACCTCTTTTACTTTGTAAAGCAGCTTGTGCCAATGCGGTAGCCCCTGCGGCCCCAGCCCCTGTAGATCTCAAAGTATCTAATGTATTAGCTAAAGATATGTCCGCCTGCTCTGCTTGCATTTCAGCCGCAGCAGTAGAAACTTGTAAATTAGCAAAAGGATTACTAATCATGCCGCTTAAATCTGATACGTTTTCATATGGATTTATTATATCTTGTCTCCCCGCTATTTGTTGGTCTAATTTTTCTTGAGCTGAAATTTGTTGCTTTCTAGCTTTTCGAGCTGCTATTGCACTAAATACTGCCATTGTTTATAAATTTTTTATTATTTCATATGATGGTTTTTTATCAACATTCCATCCTAATTTTTTATGTGTTTCTATTAGATTTTTATGTCTACCAATAGAAAATATATATTTTATTCCTTGATCTTTTAAAACGCGCTCTACGGCTTGAATTAAGAGTATTATCGCGTCTTTTCTGTCACTTTCTCTATATTTTGGATTAGATATAATCCATTCAAGTAAAGCTGCTTTAGAATTAGTCATATAAACAAATCCTGCAACTATACTTATATTGTTTTTTTCAACTATAAATCCGGTATCAGGCAAAAAATCTTTTGCCACAGGCGGCCATTTCCATGCTTTCCACCATTGTGATAGCATTTTATAGTCTAACTCTTTATTGAGTCTGCGTATATTAAATTTCATTTAACTTGATTTTACTATATTGTGAGATACAGAAAATAATTCTACATCACTTGTAGTTGTGTCATGAGACATCTTAACGGTAGATATAAATCCTTTTAATCCCGAAGCATCTACTCCAACTATTTGATTTGCAACTGTGCTACCTGCTTTAGCCCTAAGAGGTGCATAATATTTATCTTCTTTCTTTATAAATTTAATCGGTATTACACCAGCATTAGCTGTGTTGGTATTTGACAACACTTTAAAAGCTTCATTATTCAAATCTGTTATTGCGGAGTCCATTATCCAACCAGAACTGCCCTCATAGTTAATTGTATTATAATTTTTAACTGTAGAAGGATTTTGATTTACTACAAAAGTAATATTGCTTGGTGAATAACTATCATAAAAAGTATTTTTTATATTAGTAGAATCAGAATAATGTTCCCATATATCAGAATCTTTAAATGTAAAAAATCTTTTATTTATACTAACTCCCGCTTCAGGATTAAAGCTATAAAAACTTACCCATCCTTTTACTGATTCATCATAAGATAGAGTTTGAAAAGTGTCACCATCTAAATTAGTTGTAGAAAACTTTTTAGTGTTGAGCACATAAGTATCAGAAACATCGTCATACATACCAACTATTTCACTTGCTTCTTTTAAATTATCTTTAAAAAAATCACGCATTCCTGCTTGAGATATTTCAGTTATGCCGTCTCTTGATAATCTTAATACAGCTCCTCGATTTACATCAGTAAAATATTTTCTATTACCTTTAAAAGCAAAGCTTTCAGGGTTTTTACTTATACCATACTTTCCAAGATAAGGAACTATTTGTCCAATAATTTTAGCGCCAGATGCAGTTAAATTACCACCCTCTGCAGTAAATATTGCGTCTTTGTCTATAAGAGCGTAACTAACTTTACTTTCTTGAAATATATTTAAGTTAGTGTCTTCAGCATGTAATTTTTGTATACTTCCATTTATAGGATCTACAGCTCTTGTAATTTTTTCGCCAGCGCTAAATACATTAGTTTGATTTATATCTGTTCTTGAATTATAAATACCAGAATATATTAAAGCATTGCTTCTTCTGTTTTCTTCATAATTTTCATTTGTAATGTACGCTTTTGGGCCTAATCCAGCTGATAAACTATTAAAATCGCCTTTTATTCTAGACTCTTCTACAAAAACTTTATTATTTGTAGCACTTCTAAGAATAAATGTATTAAAAAATTGTATATCAATTACGTATGCCATATTTTAATATTATTACATTTTTTATAGTTATTTTAAGCAAGTTGTTTATCTGTAACAACACCATTGCTACTTGTTTTAAATGTAAACAAAGCATTTCCAGCGCTAGCAAAACCAGGTCCGTTCATAGAATGGAATAATCCTCCAGTACCATCTGCGGCTGATCCAGTGCTAAAAGGCGTAGTAGCAGAAGAATCGGAAAATACTGTATCACCTTCATCAGGCGTTGCTTGAGTTCCGCTTGGTGATCCTGTTCTTCTAAAATAAGCTAAAACACCAGTTTCATTATCTCCAGCTTGAGATTGAGATTGTTGTCCATTTGCTGATCTATAAAAAGGAACTACAACTACACCTGAAGCTAAAATTCTTAAAGTTGTATTAGGGCTATCTAAACCGCTGCCATTTAAATCTGTAACTTTTAAAGTTAAGGTATCGTCCATACCATTACTTAAATTAACTCCCGCGCTTATTATACCCGTGCTAGAATTTATGGTATATCTTCCTGCATTTGTTTGTGATACTATAGAAAAACTAAGAGCTCTTGTTGCATCTGCTAAACCTCCGTTTATACCCGTCATTTGTAATCCAGTGGATTGTCCAGCTGTTACAGAAGTTATAGTTCTACCTGTTGTATTATTAGTATTATTAGCTTGCCCTATAGGACCAACGTTTATACTTGGCGCCACATTAGTTATATTTATAGTATGTGAAAATGTTTTAGAATCTGAAGTTCCAACTTTAGTTGTTATTAAAGTTATAGTATAGTTATCTGATGAGTTTGATTTAAAATCAAACGTAGAAGCTGTTACTATGTTTTGTCCAACAATAGTAAATGTTCCTGTTCTGTCGACGCTGTTACCATCCACAATGGCATCTATATCATGTTCAACACTATTATTATTAGCGGAGTTCATCGTTACTCCATTGCCATTGGTAGTAGTTAAAGCCCCTACTGTTGTGCCAGAAGTGGCAGACTCCGCTACAGTATTAGCACTTAATGTTTGACTTACAGGGACATCTCCTGAACTATTATCAATTTGATCATTTAAATCAACCACTAAACCACAAGAAGATGTTTCATAATATATATCTATAGAAGATATAAAGGGAAAAGTTTCAAAAACATTAAAACTAAAACCTGGCCTGCTCGGAGTTGATGCAACGGCGCTTTTAAAATTAGTATAAACGGCACCAATTCCAGTTCCGCTTGTGTTGGATGGGGTGGAAGAGCTAGGGTATTTTTGAGGAAGCTCTGCTAATAAAGGATTGTTTTTAGATTTAAATATTTCTTCTAATACATCATCAGAGCTGTCACCATCTATATCATTTGTAAGATTAAATTCTCTAGCGGTGCCAATTGAGCCTACATTTATAAACTCAGGGAATCTATTTACAGATAAGCCATCAAACCTATCAGCTGCCGCTTTATTAACGTCTTCGTCAATAATTACAGGCAATAATCTTGCGCTTGAACCGGCTATACCTGTTTCGGTGCTACTTTCGTTTACATCTCTAGGAACTTTATTTATATTATCTCCGTTTAAATAAACATATGTTTTTTCAGGAAAAAGAGCTTGACTTGCTCTAATAACTTGAGGGGTGTAAACATTATAATAATCTTGTTCAGTTTGTTTTATAACAATCCTATAAGAATACCAGCCTAAAGGATTATAATTAGCGCTTGAAATATCATTATTATATTCGTCATTTATTGTTTCGCTAAAACTAAGTCTTAAACAATTATGTTTCCAAGAATTAGAACCATTTGTAACCACGTCGTTATGTGCTTTTCTTTCTGAAAAAGTTGTAGAGTTGGAGGGTAGTATTACTGGCGACTGCCTTCCATATCTATCAGATAAAACAATTCCAACAGAATATGTTCTCCCAGATTTTATAGAAGATAATAAATATTGTTTATTTTGCTCTGCCTGTTCACTATTACTTACTTCCATTTTTGAAGTATTTAAAACTCCATCAATGGATCTGTTTTGTAAAAAGTTACCATAAATAATCCTATTACCCGATACTTCTTGAGTTTTTGCTTTTATTGGTATAACATCAGAAACTCTAATTATATCAGCCTCTGGTAAAGTTTTTAATGGTTTTGTTGATTTATATGTATACTGATGTTTATATCTTAATCTTGCAACCGTAGAGCTTATAACTTCTATTGTAGGTTTAACCGAAAAATTACTATTAGTAATTTTAATTGTATCTACAACCTTAATAGCTGTACTATCAGATTCAGAATAAAGTATTTCTATTTCTTTTATATTTAATTTATTTTCCCAAGAAAATTGTGGCGCGGCACTAATATTAAAAAAATATAAATTTGTATTATCAGCAATATTTGGGCTTATAGCAGTAGTCGTATCAAAATCAGTAGAAGTTATGCTGCCTGTTACTGTATATAAGTCGTCATTGGCAGTTAGCACTATGTTATTTGCTGCTATTGTTCCAGAAACAGTATCGATGGCGTGATTTGTACTACCACTCAAACCTGAACCATTATTTACAGCCGCACTAGCATGATTTGCTATAGTATCATCAAATGGTAAATCAATATCTAAAACTATTTTATTAGCCTTATTAACCATATTTTCAACAACACTTTCCTTTACAGCATTTTCCATGTCTTCATTGGTCATAATACCTGCCATGCTATTTATATTATTAGTTCCTGAAGTATCAAATGTTCCGTCGTTAAAAGGTTGTGTAGGCTTGCCAGGGTGAAAACAATGTTGAGTAAATGGTGATATTAAAGAATATTCGTTATTATCATATTTAAATCTATATGCAAACTTAACGAATTCTTCCTCTATATGTTTACTTTTTATAGTTGCGTCGTAACTCATTGTTACTTTTGGTGAAGTATAAGGCGCATATTGTGCAACACTTATTTTATCTTCTAAATATATATCATCGGTATATGGGTTTGTTTCTGTTGTAGATGCAAGTTTCCAATTTATTCTTCTAGGTTGATTGTAGTTGTCAGTCCAAAATAATAAATCATCAATTCTGTTTATATTATTTATTTTATGTAAGGTGCTAAAATTTAATCTATGAGAATCTATTATAGCCTTTGGGGCTTCTGAATTATTTATGTTTTTATAATATACTCTACAAATATGTGTATTATCTGCAAATCGTATTGAATTTTGTGTATTTGGTTTTAAACTAGAATCATCATTTACATTTGTTGGCGTAAAGTTTGTTACAAAATAAAAAACATCACCTGTTATAGAATCCGCATAATAACCTATTACTTTAGTGTTGAAAGAAAAGAATACTCTATCTCCGGCTTGAGCCGTTCCATTAGCAGCGGTGTTTCCTACAGAATTAAAACCAGTAGGCGTAACATTTACTGTAGTATGACCTGAACCTAATAAATTAACAGCGGTAACTCTTCTTGTTTCATATTTAATCTCTACATTGCCTTGGCCTATTGTAGAAGAATTTCTAAGGCCTCTAACAAACATATTTGGTTTTATAACCGGCGTAAGTTGATTTGCACCAGAACCTGTATGATTACCAAAAATACTAATTAAACCTGCTGCAGATGTATATGTTGCAAAACCTATTTCACCTAAACCTAAAGACACATCATAACCAGCATACTCATTACCTTTAATATTTTGAACAGTTCCCACATCTGAATTTTCAGATTTTGAAACTGTTATATTATTTGCGTCTCTATATTGTCCATTAGGCAATATTCTATCATCAAGGTCTTTATTCATTTTACCTTGAATAAAATTGTTTTTGATTTCTGGCATTGGTATTATTTAATTCGTTTTGACTTACCTCTCATTACTTGCGTAAATTCATCTAATTTTAAACTTGATAATCTTAGTTTAGCGTTACGCATTGCTGCTCTTCTTTCTCTTCTAAATCTATTAATTATAAATTCTGGAAAATTTGCTTTGGCAGACGCAATAGCATGTGTAATATATTTATACATCGCGTCTTCCGCAAACTTATGAACTTGCATTTCATCATCCGTGCCAAGTCCATCGGATATATATTTTATTGTAATTATTTTATCTGCTAGATCGCTTGAAAAACTTATTTTACCATTTAATTCATCAATTATAAAAACCCCATTATTTTGAGAAACTTCTGGATCTAACCCGTATCTTCCGCCAAGCAT
>TARA_R100001443_G_scaffold18245_1_pt1 | contig 16027 bp, 27 predicted proteins | sample TARA_R100001443 | Tara Oceans TARA_R100001443 (sample SAMEA2622142) | marine metagenome | biome: marine biome (ENVO:00000447); feature: deep chlorophyll maximum layer (ENVO:xxxxxxxx); material: "saline water (ENVO:00002010), including plankton (ENVO:xxxxxxxx)" | depth 50 m
AAGCCGTCATTCCACGATGTCCACAATGCGCACAATTTCAGCGCACCATCCGACAATTCGATGCCGTCAGTCCAACTCCACAGCCGAGATCCCACTTGGCGATGGTACAGGACCCAGGGAAGGATTGGTGCACCGTCGCGATTTCGATATGGATATGCGCCTTCACCAGCCAGCTCGGGCGCCCACTTTTCAGTGGCATCTACCCGTTCGCCATCGTCATCGATTTCATCGATTCTGAAAACGGGGTTTGCTGGGTCGCAAACATCCCAAACTTCAAACGTCCAGACATCGCCGCGATATCGCAATTCTTCAACTTTGCCTGGTTGATCCGGCTGGTCTGGCATCGCTTTGACCACCACGTGATCTGGCTGCACCACGCGATAGCTGGCTTCTGTCGCATCAGACCAATGCTTCCAATCGAGCCGCACCAAGCATTCGCCCATTGCTAAGGTATAAAGCGAAGTTTGCTGTTGCTGAGCCCATAGCCTTGGCGTGACCACCGAAGAAAGATCTGCCTCTTCATCCGTTGTCACAGAAACATCGGGTGGCTCAAGATACGCGACGTTTAACTGTTGATAGATCAAGCGGTATGGATTGCGACTGAGATCTGGCGAGATGATCATGTCCTGGGCCAGCTCAAGACTAAACTGATCCTGGATTGCTTCGATCACATCGTTCTTGTGTTTTCCAGTCAGCAGACGATATCGAAGTGCTTGTTCATCCCATCGGGCACGATCCGAAGGGTTTTCCGGCTGGATTGTTTGCGGGATCGCCAGCATTTAGTATTTCCGCCTGACCCATCCCAGCGCATGAAGCTGCTGGCTGGTGAGATAGGCCACCGCCAAACGGTCGCCCTTTGCAGTCTGCTCTTCGCCTTCGAGCTGCCAAATTTCCACGCCTTTTTCCGCTTCCGGTTTTGCCTTGGCGCCAATCACGATTTTGATATCGCCTTTCTTCCCGGCCTCACCCGAGCCGTCCCGAGCGGGCTTCTTTGCTTTTGGCTTCTTGCTGGATTTATCGTCAGCCATGTTTGCTCCCATCAAATGATTAGATAGCCGCTGTCTGATAGGCTTTCTGTCAGATAGCATTCCGCGATGTATCCCACTGCATCGAAGTGATGTTTTAGGTCCCCGTGGGATTCGCCACGCCAGTGGCGTAACGCGCTGACCAGTCGCTTGCATCTGGTGTGAACCATGAACCGACCTTCGACACAGGCTGAAGATAGCATACGAGCACGCGCTTTGACAGAACCAGAACCTTTCCACGGCACTTGGATATTGAAGGGCGCCTTGGCTTGATTTAGCGATTCCGCGAAGGCCCGTTCCAAAAGCTCATTCACGCTAAACCCTAAACCAAGACGGCCGCTGCTATTGCTGTCGCCCCGCGCGTGTTCGATTTGGTGCAGACTGATTCCCCAGCCTTCAACCATCGTTTTTATTTCTTTAGCTTCAGCCTTTGGGGTATTGCGTTCTTTGCTGGTGTATTCGTCCAATACCCACAGCCTGTATCCATCGCTGGCTACCAGATAGCACACGGATGCACCAGGCTTTTCACCGTGGTCCCAGCCAAGTCCTATTGATTCGATATTCTCAGGCGTATGTTCGAACACGTTCTCTTCGCTGAACGCGATCCAAGAATCCTGTGTAATTCCCTGCCATGCGCCTTCGACGCGCTGGGCATATTCCCAGGGCCCGTATCCAGCGATTTGTGCAGCGATTGATTCGGGATCACGATGGGGACAGTTTTCGGCGCTTAGTTTGACGCGCTGCACATCCCATTCTTCGCGCGGGCCTGTCCCTTCGTCTGGATTTCCTTCAACCCAATTCCGCAAGAATTCTGCGGGCCTTCCTATCGGCGTAAAGCACATGAAAGTTGGTGCGTTGTTCACCGCCGTTCGTGATCTTGCTTCGCCCCAATGGCTTTGCTTTGGAAGCTCATCGACGCCCAACCAGTCAATTGTCGCACCGCTAAGTGCCATCTGGTCTTGGCTTCCTGATTTGCCAACAATCAAAGAACCGTTTGCAAGCTCAATGATCTTAGATCCACCGCGCGTATAACCACGTGCGTCATCGTAAAAACAACGCGGATGAAGCGAACCAGGCGGCTCGATTTCGCGCATCTTTCTGCTGAAGTTAGCCCAACCCCCTTTTAGATCAGCCGTCATGACCCAGCCTAAATTTGGGGCAGCGGTGGTTTCTCGAAACGGATGGCGACCAATCGCGTGGGTCCATGCCTCAAAACACAAGGCTCGGGTTTTCCCAATTTGATTGCCGCCAATCAAAATGCGGCGATTGTGCTGGCTTGAATGAAACGTGCGCTGACCAGGCGACATCCCACCAATTCCCGGCAGCGAAAGCTCATATTGCAACAGCGGGTTTTCCTTAAACGCCGATGCTGCTAATTTGATTTTCGTTAGATTTATCACGCCTGTCCCTCTTCGAGCCACCACACCAGATCAGGCCCTTCATCGAAATCATAAAATTCTATTTGATCGTAAACAACATCAGCGCCTGCAGGAATCGATGCCCTTATGTCCACGAATTCGAAGGCATCATCCACGTCCAGCGCCCATTGGAATTTCGTCGAATGGAGCAAACCAAGCACGAAGACTTCGAATCGATATAGCGACATTATTCAACCACGCTCCTACGGTTTAGGGCAGCAATGATGATCTCTTCAGGCAATTCGCTGACGTGTTCAATGATCTGCGCACGCCCTTCTTTCGTGTTGGGATCCACCAACTGTTCGCTTTCTGGAATCACTTCTGGCTCGATTGGTTCGCGCCTATAGCCGTGCCGCCTTTCAAGCATCCAGGCTGCTGCAGTCCAGGTCCCTTCCTGTGCCGCCTTCTTTATTGTCGCCAACGCGTGCGCTGCACTTTGAGCTTCCGCCCTTTTAATGTCCTGCAAAAGCTGCAGTTTTTCGTTGTCGCCATCGCGGGCCTGTTCCAGCCAATAATAAAACGTGCGTTCCGAAATGCCTGCATATTGAGCCGCCAGCTTATTGCTGAGACCTAAGCGGATTCCTTCGATCAAACGCTGTTTTACCTCTGGCGTCATTTTAGCCATCAAGCGCACCGCTGCCTGGGTCCTGTCCATTTGCCTTAGCCCATCGTGTCCACCGTCTTCGAATCACGTCACAATAGTGCGGATCCAATTCAATGCAGCGTGCAACGCGGTGCGTCTTTGCGCAGGCCATTAGAGTCGAGCCAGATCCCGCAAAGGGTTCGCCCACCAACCATCCAGGCACTGAGCTGTTTTCTATCATCGGCGCGATCAACTCCACAGGCTTCATCGTGGGGTGCTCTTTTGAAGATCCTGGGCGCTTGCACTCTTGCACGGTGTCTACAGTACGCGGCACTGGATTCAACCGTGCAGCCCCGTCAAACCAGCCGTGAAAGATTGGTTCGTGTCGATAGTGATAATCTCCGCGGCCCATAACAAATCGATCTTTGACCCAGACTAATGTTCTGCGCCAATTGAAGTCTTCCAAGACCTGACCAAGGCGCCAGAAGATAGGACCTGCGGGCGCAGAAGCATACCAGGCTGCGCCAGGTTCACTATGTTTCACCAGCTCGGTGAACGTCGCGTGCCACAGATCCGCTGTTTCTTCTGGGCTCATCGAATCGTTCGATACCATCAAACCATCGGTTCGCCTATTCAGGCGCTTGGCTTCTTCGATGTCTTTCACTGCGTTGACTGAGACACCATAGGGCGGATCTGTCCACACGCACTTCAGCTTTTCGCCTTGCATCAGGGCTTCCCAGACATCTGGATCTGTCGAATCGCCGCAGATCAAACGATGTGGTCCCAGCTCGAAGATCTCACCAGGCTGCGACACGGGTTGTTCCCCGGCCTCTAAACCAGGCACGTCGAATTCGTCTTCGTCTAAATCGAACGGCTCATCTGCCATGATGGTGGCCAGCTCATCTGCCGTCCATCCGATTCCAGAAACGTCCACGTCTTCTGCCTCTAATTCAACCAGGACCTTTCGCAGCAGATCGTCATTCCAGTCAGCTATTTCGCCAACTTTATTATCGGCCAAGGCCAGCAGCTTCGCATCGGCTGGATCCAGATCCATGTAGCGTACCGGCACACGATCCAGTCCCAGCTTTTCGGCAGCCAGAAACCTTGTGTGGCCCGCGATAATTTCGCCATTCTTTCGAGCGATAATGGGCGAAGCAAACCCGAAGCGCCTGATTGAATTCGCGACGTCTTCCACCGCGTGTTCGTTATCGCGCGGGTTTTCTGACCAAGGCGACAGCTCGGTGCGATTGACCCAGACTGCTGCAGCTTCGCTCTTTGACTTTGAGTGTTTCCCTGTTTGTTCCTGCTTTTTCATCGTTTATTTCTTCTTCCTTTTGCCTTTGGCTTTCTTCTTTTTCGTCCCGTACATATACTTGGCCATTAGGCCCTCCTGCCTCGAAGGTATCATTCGGTGCCGCTGTCGCACAATCCCCAACTGAGACATCCCGGTTCGCGTTCGTCTTCTCGAAAGAAGTTGTACTGCTTTCCACCGCGCGATGTCTTTGACCAGTCCACAACTTTATCAATAGGCGGCATTGTGAAGCCGTATCCAAGACCAGCAAAGAAAGTGGGTGGCCTAAGTTTCTTTTTCATCTCGCCACCTTCATCGATAATTTTCTGGTGTCGAGCTGCGGCAATTTTCTGAACGGCTTCTTCCAGCTCTCGAATCAAATCTACTCTTTTAGAATCCGTTTCAGCCATATAGCGCACTTCTGATTTTCGACTGAAGATGCAGGGCCAACATCCCACGCGCTTTGCCCCTTGCAGGTATAGCTTGCACGGTCGAAGACCGTGACGGTGGTGGATGTCGATCACGTCTTGGACTGTCCAACGAATCAATGGGCGCCAGACCATGCAATCCATCGAAGTGCTAATTTCACGCTCGGGCAACTTGCTGCGGGCTTCGCTCTCATCAGCTCGAATGCCAACGACGTTCACTGGGCGCTCGAAATCGTTCGACTTCATAAACGCTTTGATCGTTTTCATTTTCAGGTTCTGGGTACACCAGCGATGGATGCGAGAAGGAAACATCCCCTTGTAAATTATCCACCGCAGCATCCCCGATGGCGAATGGCCCAGGAGGTCTTCAAAGTAAACCGCTAAGGCTTCTTGCTCTTCGTCCAAATCAGGCAATGGCGGTGTCAGAAACTCAATTTCTCCGATGGCTTCAGGAAGCTCATCTTTCAGGTACGAATACAAAACGGGGTGCTCCCAGCCTGTATCGAAGAACACTCTTCGGTGTTCGATGCCCTGCTCTTTGAGAAAGAGCGACATGGCTGCGGAGTCTTTGCCGCCTGAAATGCTTGCAAAATATTCAGGCTTTGTATCGCCTAACAATTCTCTCTTCTTCGCTTCTCTTTCTTCGGCTGTCATCAGGTCCCTCCTATGATTTGCCGCGCTGCTATCTGAACCGCTTCTTCGTATTTCTGGTCTGTGAATTGATCTCGGATTTCCACCAGCATTTCCTCTGCCTGTTTCACCGCTTCATCCCACTCTATATCCATTCGGGGTTTCTTCCACGGGTCGTGCCCGTTCGTCTTCTTAGTCGAGACTTCAGGCTTTATGCGATCAAATCCAGATCCATTCTTTTTCTTAAAAGAAGTGTATTTGTTTTTGTATTTGTAAGAGGAATTAACGCGCGATCGTCCGGCATCTGTCTGGTTGCTGTCCGTTTGCTGTCTGGCAGCTGTCCGTTTTAGCCTGCTAAGTCGCTGTTTTCTTTTGGGTTTGGTGGCTGGTTGCTGTCCGTTTCGTGTCTGGCCACTGTCTGGTTGCTGGCTGGTTTCGTGCGGTTTGCCCCGGCCGTCTTCTTGAGCTGGATCCCCGAAATCTTCGCCTTCGATCCAGCCGTTATAGATCGCCACCACCTTTTCGCGCATTATGCGAGCACGCCACCGCGACCAGCCTGTGTAATTGGCCAGGTCCCGAATCGATACGTTCACGCCGCTATGCGTAAGGTTCCAACACCATAAATAAGCCACTGCTTCTGGCGCTTGGTTTTCCTTCGTCCATCTGGTCTTGACCAGCGCCGCTGCGAATTCCGCAGGCACCGGATGCCACTGCTTCATTATTCCCTCGCTATTTATTCCCCATCGCAATCCCGCTGGGAGCTACCCAGCGGGTGACCCGCGAAAGGTCGTGCGTTTGGGAATTGCTAACCCCGTTTATGGGGTACTAAACACTTAGGGCAATGTGAGCAGAAGATCAACTGATCCCCTATCCCCAGGCTGTGCCCAACGCTTGTGGGCGATCAGGTCCACCACGATATTGTCATCTGCCAGGACGCCCGCCAAGACCAGCGAATCCAGGATGCACTTCGCGATGTTGTCTATGTCTGGTTTTCTGTCGCACAGCTCGATTCCAATCTTCGCCTTGGTGCACATCGCCTTTGGGCGTTTTCGATAAGCCCAGAATTCGATTTTCACGGGCTCGGTGATCGCGGGCCTTCGCCAGTGGGCTTTCAAAACCAAAGAAGCGCTGCGCTCCCATTGGGCCGTCTTTGGTGGTGTGTAGGCTTTCGGAAATCCACCGCGCATTGCCACGCGGGGTCTGCCTTTACCAATCGGCTCTAATGGAATGACGCAGCGCCATTCTTTCTCTCTTTCCCTAAAGCAGTCTAATTTCGTTTTCACGCCTTGTCACATAACAGGATTCGCACAGATACTCGCTGGTGCCGTCCCGGTTGTCTTTGCCCAGAAATTCGTCTTCCGGCACTGGGATCTTGCATTCTTCGCAGGGCCAAGAGGCGACGGGCCTCTGATCTGCTTCCCGCAATTCCATCGCGTCTTTCAGCGATTTTCTCAATTCTAAAAGACCCAGGACGTTTTTCAATTGCAGATCCAGCCCAGGATCATCAATCGACCAATCCCCGTATTGGAACATTTCTAATTCGCTTTCGGACGCCTTGTGCAGGCCCAAATTGTCGAGCACCAGATGTTGGACTGATTCGCGGTTTATAAGGATTTCGAGTTTGATAAGCATTTTCCCTCCTATCGGAATGCTTGTGTGTTTAGAGGTTTCGAGGCACTGGTGCGCCGAGCAAGAAACCAGACTTAGGCTGTTTCACTTCAATGCAGCCTGGTCCGTTTCCTTCGGGGTCGCGTGTTGCCCAAACTTCAGTGCCGTTATCGAAGCAGATGACGATAGGGCGTGCGTGCCATCCGACTTCTTCTGCTTCTTCTTCTGTTTGGAATCGAATCGACGTGACTGCTGCGCCTTCGAGCGCTGCCGATATCGTCAAAAGGTCCATCTTGGCTTGTAATTGAATCTGGTTCATTTCCTGCTCCTATTGGTTTTCTGGTTTGATCTTTTTCATTTGGTAGCCGGTAGCTTCGAAAAGCTCATCAATCAGTAGATTGATTTCCCATGCGAATCGTTGTTCGCCACCGTTACTGGCTTGATAGTCTTCGATCTGATCGATGATTTGGCGCCCTTGGGGATCGTCTAAAGCCATAGAAAATGTGATGCTCATCGATGGGTCCCAGTGTGTTTTGTACGCGCGATAGGCTGCAATGGTTTGATTACGAGCTGCGATGAATTCGCTTTTCGCGATTTCGCAGTTGCGGCCGAATTTCTTCCAGCGGCTTTGAGCGCGGGCTTCTTTGTCTTCGGCTTTTTGCCATGCTGCGTATTTTTGAGATTTTGATCGGCTGGTCATGTTGGCTCCTAATGGTGTTGTTTAGAGGTTAGCGATCAGGCGACGTGCGGTGCGTCGAAGGCTGCGAAGCTGGCGACGTTCCCATTGGAGGTCACTTCTGTCAAATGCGCCGATCCTATCCGAAGCAAGCTCGATGTTGATCCAATCAATTTGCTTTGTGGCCTTGGCAATTTGAGCAGCCAAGCGGGCTTTTTCTCGGGATGTTGCTGATTCGATTGTTGAGTTGGTCATTGTTTGCCCCTTTCTATACACACACATTACCGTTGTAACCGTGGGAATACCAGCGAAATCGACAAACAAATGCAGAAAGATATCTTCTGGCATTGTTCGAACCATTCCGCTAAGATGTTCACAGATACGCGGAGGGACCGTGAAACAGCTTTTTTATGCAGTACTGGATGATCCAGGCGATTTGATCGAAGACGTCAGCTCACAGCTTTTTCTGAAAGTAGAAGACGCCGAAGACCAGCTCAAGAAAAAGGGATTCGGGTCTGTCGTTTGTTTCTTTGCGCAGCTCGGTGATCCTTACGAGCTGGTGAGAATCCCAAGATGGCACGGCTATGGCGATCCGCAGCTGCCTGTCTATTTCTGCAAATGCCCTCACACCATCAACTATTCCCCGGCCTACTGCGAAGAATGCGAAAGGACGGCGGGACGTTTTAACCCAGACCAGGAGGTCTAAATGACAAAGAAGGAAGAAAGCATTCGGCCGCGATCAATTCGGATCGACACCGAAGGCTGCAAAGAAATCGCCCTAATCATCGAAGAATACACAGGCGAGAAATTCTCTGAATCGGCCATCATCAGGATGGCGGTGCGTGCAGGGCTACCCGTCCTGCGTGATCAATACACCAACAGAAAGGACGTGAAATAATGGCTTTAGATCAGGCACTATCGAAAGCACAATTGGCGGCTAAACAATTAGGAAAGGACAACAGAAACGATTTCCACAGATACAATTACGCCAGCGCAGAACAGAAGATTATGACGGGGCGGCTGCTCGCTGCGCACGGCATTGCTTTTGTCCCGGTATCTTGCACCACATTCGAATGCGCTGGTAAGCCTTGGCTTCGCAGGCAGGTAAAACTGATCTTCGAAGATGGCGCCTCGGAATTGGCAGAAGTGGATTGGCCCATCGTAGTCGAAAAGGGGCGCCCTTTGGACAAGGCCACCGCCGCTGCCCATACGGCATCCCTTGGATATTTGCTGCGCGACATTCTTCTTCTGCCTGTAGTCGAAAGAGGACAGGAATTAGATGATCCAGTGCGGGACGAATTGAACCCCGAATATACAGGAAATGTTGCGGCGCCGAGCAAAGCCGAGCCGCCGAAAAAATCCAAAGAATCCAAAGAATCCAAAGAGGAAAAGATTCAGCGGGAATGGAAGGAAGACTACCACGCCTTTGTCGAGAAACTTGGGCCCCACGTCCAAGAAGAAGAAGGGGAATCCAAATTCGAAGCAATCTGCGTGATTGCAAAGGAAATGGGCTTTTCACGACCGTCAGAAATTGGAAGGGAAGAACGGCAGGCGTTCGTCAAAGCGATGCTTTCAGAAGTCGCAGGAGGCTTAGAATGAACAACGGAATGCATTATTTCGGACAAATCGCAGCGGCAGCCTACGAACCGCACTGGCCCTGTCCAGAAGACATGGACCTGCAAAGTTGGCGAGACGGGATCATTTTTCACTGCAACAACGTCGAAGTCTATCAGGCACTTTTAGCGCGGTGCGAAGAGGCCAAACGAAACGGCATCGATCATTGGAGCATCAAAGGATTCTGGGAAATTATCCGCTATGACATCCGGCTGAAAACAGATGGCGCGGTGTTCAAGCTAAATAACAATTTCACGCCTTTTTATGCTCGATTCCTAATGATGCGGAATCCTGAATTGAAAGGCTTCTTCGAAACGAGGAGCGCGAAATGACGCACCCAGGCCCTTTCGCTTCAGTCGAGCAAATCGCCTGGTTTTACCATCGACTGAATGAATTCAAATCAAACCAATTTTATACAATTGCCAAGAGGGACAAAATGGCTGAAAACAAGAAAGTGAACCTATTTCAACTTGAGCAGCGGGCTGTCGAGCTGCTATCAAAGATTGAATTCGAAGAAGGCGAAGTGACGCCCGAAAGCGAAACAGAACTTCTGGCTGTCATCAGTCAGATGGATGACGCCGATGCTTTGCTCTGGTGGATGCGTCGCAAGGCCAAAGATAGAATTCAAGACTGCTCGGAAACAATCCAGATCTTTCGCCATCAGAAAGGTCGCGCGGAAGACAAACTCGACTGGGTGAACGGCACTTGGATGCGTCTTCTTCAGACACGCGAAGACTTAGGAAAAGAGCCAAAAGCGCGTGGTTCATGGGGCACAGCCTATATTTCGAAGGGAAGCGAAAAGCTGGAAATCACTAACCCCGACACAGTGGGCCTCAAATATCAGAAGGAAACTGTCACAGTAACGATAGACAAATCCAAGCTGCTGAAAGACCTCAAGGCGGGCATCAAATGCAAAGGCGCACGCACTATCCGCAGCCCCTTCCTTTCAGTCAGGAGCAAATGATGAAGGCATTCGCATGGGCAGTCTTTGGGATCGTGGTCTGGTATTTGATCACTTGCTTAGTCTTTCTGACATTGCCCGCTGATCCTATCTGATCTCTTGGGGCGGCATCGGCTTTTGCGGGTTTACGGTGTCGCCCCTTCTTATTTCGCAGCTCGGGCGTTTGCCCCGGCCTCATTTTCTGGAGTAGAAATGACAGACAAGACGATTCGACCTGACTGGGAAGGGCAGGTCTTGAACCAGCTGCCTGAAATTATGGGCGCGTTTCAAATGATAGCCGCTGAGTTAGCCACGCGGGACCACGAAGAAGCATGGCAATTGTGCCGCAAATATCAAAAGCTGGCTGACAAAATGCGAGGCCCGCTGGTGGACCTTTTCGAAGTGCGTGATCGTGAACTTGGAAAACGGAATCTGAAATAATGCGCTTTGCTTATGCAGATCCCCCTTACCTGGGCTGTGGTTCTTTATATTCAAAGCACCATTCTGAGGCTTTGAACTGGAATAAAATCGAAACGCACGAAGATCTCATTCACCAGCTCGCAGAATTCGATGGCTGGGCGATGTCTCTCAGCGCCCCTTCCCTGAAACAGATTCTTCCGTTGTGCCCTGAAGACGTTCGAATTGCCGCATGGGTGAAACCTTTCGCGGTTTTTAAGAAAGGCATAAATCCCGTCTATGCATGGGAGCCCGTGATTTTTCACGGCATTCGAAAGCGCGGGCTTGAAGAGCCCCACGTGAAGGACTGGGTAAGTGCAAACATCACAATGAAGAAGGGACTACCCGGCGCCAAACCAGCAGCGTTCTGCGATTGGATTCTGGACGTGCTTGGATATCAAGAAGGCGACACGATGGAAGACTTATTTCCAGGCACCGGATCAATGGAAGAAGCCCTTTGTAGGCGTTCGATTTCTGGCTGGAAACAGGCACCGCTTTTTGAATCCATATAGTGAAGCCCACCAGGACCAGACTCCCAGTGGGCTCCTAAGCCGAGCGACGCCGAGCGCAGCCGAGCCTGAGATTTTAGACTTAAAAAGGCACTTCTTCTTCGTCTGAATATGGCATTCGCACAATCCGATCTTCGTGAGTTGGCTGATATGAAGAAGGCGATTCTGCGATTGGTCTGGTTCCACCTTTGACGGTTCGCGCGATCAGCTCAATGGCCATTCGTTCTTGTCCCGTCTTTTTATCCTGCCACTTGTTGATCTTCGTTCGTCCTTCGACCAAGACCTGCTGGCCCTTCGTCAGATATTTTGCCGCGTATTCAGCGCTTTGTCCAAAGCACGTGCAAGTCCACCATTCGGTTTCTTCGCCCTTGCGTTCAGCCTTTACAGCCACACGAAGTTTCGTCACTTGCGTGCCTGTTTGCGTTGTGCGCGGTTCTGGGTCTGCTCCCAGGTTCCCTATGATTATTGTTTTCGAAAACACATTTCCCTCCTATCGGATGTGCCTCCTAAACTTAACCTAAAGAAGAGCCCAAGGGGCAGCTATGCGGAGGGACACACAGCAAAACTCCTGCAGGAAGAAGCCTGCCCCAAGGGCCAGATCAAACGTCTTCTTCTAAAATCTCGGGCTCGGCTTGGCTCGGGTCTTCAGCGGGTTCTTCGGCAGGCGCTTCTTCAGCTTCTGGAATGTTCGCTGCGTCTTCTTCGCCCAATTCGAGCTGGCAAGACCCCCAGCTGCCCGCAATAATCAGGGCGCCTCCTGCGACAGCCACCTTGGTGGATTTCTTCGCTTCTTTGATTTTGTCTTTGATGCTCATGCAATGTCCTCTTCGTCGATCAACGAATAACTGAAGGTTTTCCAGGTCGGGTGGTGCTCTATCTGCAAATGGCACAGGTCCATCAATTCCAGAAAATCCCGTTCTTTTTTGAAGACCTGACAGCCAGCCGAATATGTATATTTTTTCCCAGTGCGAGAATTGATGCCCGATATCTTCCGGCTGTCCTTTCCTGCCTTGTGGATGTTGGTGCCAAAATATCCGGTTTCTTTTGTTTCTTCTTGAAACTCCAGAATCAAATCCCTGTCTGCATCCCGGTAAATTGTGATGGGCTTAGGGCCTCGGGCCACCAGTGCCTCATAGCGATTCGAGTGCAAACCTAAAACATAAGCGCTTTGATATTGGCCTCGGGCGATAATCGCCGTTCCATCAGCGTTGTACATCTCAGGAAAACGCAACGCCATCGCGCCGGGATCAGTTGTGGCAGCCCAAGACTTCGTTATCCACCGGCCGCCTTTTTCTTCCCGATAGGTGCAAGTGATCAGATCATCGAATTGGTCTTCTGACTGATCGCGCGTGCTGCTCCGAATTCCGACAATGTTCAGATTGAACGCGTGGCCACCGTCGTAGACTTTGAAGCCTATTTCTTCCAGTGTCTGAAGCAGCGGCGGCAGCATTTAATCTGCCTTCTTAAATAGCAGATCGTGAACCAAATCCACCAACAGGCCGATAACCACTTCTTCTTGGCGCTCATTTAGCACGGGAATATTTACTTTCGAATTGATCAGATCAATGACGAATTCCCGTTTTGCTTTTCCAGTCTTTGGACCAGGAAAAAGGTCTTCTGCCATTAGAACCGCGTGCTTTATTACGTTTCCGCGATTGATTTTCTTCTTTCGTCTCATTTCTATTCCACAGCCTTTAGGACCCGTTCAAACAGGTCTTCGTATTTCTTCGTCATGGCGCTGAGTTGCGCACCGTATTTCTTGTTCTGAAAGATCAGATAGCCCAGGAACAGCCCTGTCACGCCTAAATCAATCAGCTCGGTGATAATCTCGCCTTCCATGTCAGCCTTCCATAAAGATACCGATGCACTGCATGATCACGACTGTTGCCATAATCAGGCCCTGCGCGGTAGCTATTTTCTGCTTCACAGAATCCATTTCTTCGCGAATTACAGCCACTTCAGATTCCAGCGTGTCTGTTCGTTTTTCGAGCACAGCCACGTCCGTTTCTAATTTTCGAACACGTTGTTCCATGGTCGCCCCTATAGCCTGCCGCGCAAAAACCAGACCTTCCAATCAGCAGGAGCATCTGTAAATGAATCAGGATCTGTCGTAGCGTAAGTGATGCTGTATTTGTTTAGATCTTTCTCGGCATCAAACAGATTTAGATGACGGGTCAAAGTGCACTCAATTAGAGCGCAGTTCGAATAGGAAGTCACTTTTGAGGTGCTGCCCATGTCAACACCCCACAATTCACCGGCTTCGACATCGGTGACGATTTGCTGTGCAGCCGAGGAGCTTGAACATTGGATAAATAAAACTGTCATGTCAAACTCGCACGATTTTCGACAGGCTGAAGGATATAGCGAATGCGCTTAATCCTTATATTTCCCAAGACGTTGTTATTGTTATCGGCGCCAAACCAGACACACAGGTGCAAATAAGGCCGCGTTGTGCTGTCGCTGATTTTAGTCGTGTTGTCATAGCAACTTTGCCCAGCAATCGACAGCGGATAGAAGGGCGTGTCTGAGCTGTAGCTGCCGCCCCAGATATCATTTCTGCCCGCGCTGTTTTCCTTCCTCATTGGCGGCGTGCAAAAGACGATAGAATCGTGTGCCTGAGCTGGCGCACTGGCCTGATTTTTCCACGAATAACCGTGACTGGTGCCAGAGGTCGTGAAGTAGGTTTTATAGCCCGAGTAATAGACGTTCGTGTTTGAGGTGGCTGAAGGCTCATTGCCTGCCGACTTTTTGACCTGTGCTGCAAGCCAAATGTTTGCGCCAGGATCTCCTGGGTTTCCACTTTGATCGCTTCCATAGCAAGCCAAGCCAACCATGCAGGTCATGTGCTGGCCGTATCCGCCGGTGGCCCCTCCGTTAATAGGCCCGCCACCAGCAACGTCGAAGAGCACCTCGATTTTTAGCACCATCGATTCGGGCTGAAACAGATGTGCAGGCGTGCCAGAAGGCACCGCTATTCCGGCATCTGCCCACGGGGAAATGTGCAGTTTGCGAATCATACACTTTCCTTTCGTTGTTGCGCCTTGGATTTGCAGCTTTGTAGAAGCAGCCTGGTTGAAAACTAAAATGTCACCGTCCATACCAAGGCTGGTGTCGGCAGTGACGCCCGAGCCATCGAAGACAGACCAGCCATTAGCGTCAGTTGGATTTAATGGCAGATCAATCCAGGATTTGAATTCGTTACTTGAGCCGCCACCACCGCCAGCTTGATCTTGGCGCCTTCGGGTTCCACGCGTCAGCGTGAATTGAGGTCTTGCAATGCCCATTTTTACCATCCAGCCTGAATGAAATAAATCGTGGTAACCGTATTGTCGCTGCCCGCATCGCAAACAGTGCGGTGGTAAAGTGTGCCATTTGCGATGTGATATCTTGAATCGTCATCGAAAGCATTGCTTTGATCCGAAGCAGCGGTGGCTTGGCAAACAGTCTGGACTGCCGCGCTTGCAGCTGCAGCTGTTACCAAAATGGGCGCTACGGTAGATGCTGTTCCAGAAGCCTTTGTGCAAAGCTGATTCAAGACGCGGCCCTTATTCGGCAAGCCTGTGATGGTTGCTTCAGTAGCGGCACCAGCTTCGGTTTCTTGGACCTGCACTTTATAATCAGGGCCTCCTATGTGGCTGACAGTAATCGTTGCTGAGTAAGCGATAGCGCACCTCCAGATGCAGTGTTTAATTTGGGCCTTGGTTTATCCCGTTGGAATTGTATCCCGTGGAAGATCAGGAATTAAGAGGAAAGTGATCAACAAGCCTGTATCGCCCCATTCGATGCTCTGAACAATCACAATCTGCGTTTCGAAAAACAGATCTTCGTCCGTAAGCGCGACGATATCGCCAGGTTCAATCCAGGCCAGTTTATAAGGCGCTTCATAAGCTACAACCCGATGTTTCGAAGCGTACGCTCGTGACATCCAGTTGATTACTCGACCCGCGGAAGCGCGTGAACCTATTAGCTCAGTTTCTACTTCAAGCGCCTTAGTGCCGAAACGGGAATAACTGAACACCGTATAGTCGGACCTCCAAAGAAAAGCGTGCGTTTCTCGGTTTTGATCGCCGCTGATAGTTACCGTTTTTGTCAGCTTATTGAACCGCGCGTTGTGCCGATATCGAATGCTGATTTCGTTATAGATTTCGTTATCCGAATATTCTACTGGCCCTGTTCGAAAAAGATCCACGTTAGCTGTTAGCGTTGTTTTAGAGTCTTCTTCGGTGGCATCATATCGCCACACGACGGGGTAAATTCCGTCTGCAGTAGCGCGAAGAGAACAAGGCAAAAGAGGCAGAATTTCGTCGCGCAGAAATTCCATCGCATCGACGCGTTCGCTTAGATAAAAATCAAAAGTGATAAAATTCAGAAACTTAGCCGCAGCTGCGCATCGGCCATCATCTACCTTGGCGCCACTTTGGTGAAGAAAATATCGAACCAAATCACCGCCACCAGTCAGATAGTTTTGTTTGTGGCTTTCTGTAAGTGGATCTTCTGGCGGTTTAATTCCAAAGGGCGAAAAAATACCACCGCCGCCTTTCGTCCATTTTGCAAAGTAGCTATCGCCTTCTGCGTAATAGCCAGCCAGATTCACATAAAGATATTGTTGGCCCAAAGAATCTGTTGCAGTCACTAAGGGCTGATTTGAAAGCGCCTGCGTATCGCCGTCTTTCTTTATTCTCAAAACATCGACATTGGTGGCTGTGCATGGATGTCCGGCAACCATCCCTTCGATAGGACTGCCAGTGCTGTCCACCACGTACATCGGTGAACCCTCGTATTCTTGACGCCCAGGCGCCCCAATAATCAGCGGATAGACGGCGCCTTCACAATTGTCATCGCAATCGCC
>TARA_R100001443_G_scaffold18794_1_pt1 | contig 15993 bp, 23 predicted proteins | sample TARA_R100001443 | Tara Oceans TARA_R100001443 (sample SAMEA2622142) | marine metagenome | biome: marine biome (ENVO:00000447); feature: deep chlorophyll maximum layer (ENVO:xxxxxxxx); material: "saline water (ENVO:00002010), including plankton (ENVO:xxxxxxxx)" | depth 50 m
TTCTTTATACTGCTTTACTTTGGTATCAATCCTTAGTATACTTGTTGGACTAAGTAGGTAATTAAGCCGACTTATTAGAAAGGAGAAAGACTATGAAGATAGATTCTAACTACAAAGCAGGAACTCAAAGAGGTTCTGCAAACTATGGAGCAGTGATCACTCTGATTGCTACGCCTAAAGGAAAGTTTCCAGCACAGGCTGGAAAGATTATCGAAGCTCTGATTGCTGCGAAGGACCACACGCTTACAGTTGGTGAGTTGGTTGGGACTGATGGCTCGACTGAGAGTGCTTTAGATAAAGCTGGATTGGTAACAGTCCAGACTCCTGCGGATATCTGGACTCATTACAGAGCCAGACTTATCGAGGAAGGATTGGTAACAGTTAGCTAGACCGCTGACTGGTTCCAAAGGGCGACTTCGGTCGCCTTTTTTTGTGCTCGCTCTACTCTACTCTATCGCTCGCTCGCTCTACTCTATCCACTCTATCGCTCTACTCTATCCCATCCCTCGCTCCCTCACTCCCGTCCCTCCGTCCCCCGTTCTAACTCCCGTCGTTCGCGTCGCTCTTGTTAATTAACCTAAGCTAAGCTAACCTAGTCTAACTAACTAATTAAATTAACTAATTGACTATATACCCTAGACATTAGACTAAATATGCTTATAATAAGAGTTAAGTAATTAAACAAAGGGCATTAATTACTTACTTTAAAAACTAGCCCTAAGGAAATAAAACTATGAAACAATCAGAAGAAATGAAAGCGGTCTTAAAAAGACTTGAAGAAGCCAAAGCACCTGTAGGCGGTAGCTCTAACTCAATTAGTGTTGATCTAAAGGTTACACTAATAGACGGCGTAGATACTACTAACCTACCTAAACAGGTACAGTTAATAGCTAACTACATCAAGGCGTTAGGTGGTACTACTACAGTACGTGATATTAATGATCTAGGCAGTATTGCTAAAGGTGCTCAGGCATGGGCTAGAGCTGACGGTACACCTTATGAGCAATCACCACAACGTGTATTGGCTCATTACTTTAACAAGTGTAACGGCTCCGTAGCATGGACACCTAGCAAAGGTATTAAAGCAATACTAACTAGCTAGTCTTAACCTACGCTTATCTAAGGGCTACTAACGTAGCCCTTTTTTATTGCCTAAGGTTTAGCCCTATCTACTAACCTATATCAATACACACGCTTAGAACCCCTATACCCCCCTATTGACATTGTGCCCTCCTACCCTTCGCCACACCTTAGGTTCACGTCCTTAATTGCAACTACTTTACAAATTTAAAAATTTTGCAAAAAAATTTTTTTCGATTATACTTTTACCATGGGATTTATAAATTTGTTAAAGAAAATCCTTAGATGGGTCATACAGCAGCTTAAAAAACGGTATAAAGTAACAGTATCCTTTAACAAAGAATATGGTGATTCAGACGATACAACACATATAACTAAAAAGATTATTGTGCAAAAAGAAAATCACCTAAAGTTCCGTAACGAAGCAGGCAAAGAAATAGAATATCGCAGCTCTGGTGGACTTAATTACATTATAGAGGAACTTTAATGCAACAAATTTTTATAGGTATTATATTAGTTTTAGGCTTTTCTACATACACCCTTTATAATCAAAACAAAACATTAGCTACGAACAATCAGTTATTAGAAAGTTCTATCGCCCAACAAAACGAGGCTATTAAACAACATCTCGAAAACGCTAAACAACTACAAGATAAAAACAATAAATTAGCTTCGCAAAGCCAAGATTCGTTACGCGAGGTCAACAAACTCAGAAGTACTTTTGCTAACCATGATCTAGATGCTCTTGCACTAGCCAAACCAGGATTAGTAGAAATTAAAGTTAATAAAGCGGTTAAACGGCTAAAAGACGAACTAGTGGAAATAACCGACCCAACTCAATTTGATGATGAAGAAGATAGCGATTCTTAGTGTTATAGGTGTCCTTTGTACAGGATGTTCTATGTTACCTTCTTCGGTTAAACCTGTGGAAGTTATCACGATAGCAGAATCAATTCCTATGTACCATCCTCCTCTCCCCTTGGAAGTACAGTTAGTAGATGTAGATTGGTCTGTATTAACCCCCGAACTGATGCAAGAATATTTGTTAGCTTTGGAAGAAGGTTCTGCTCCGCGATCCGCGTATTATTCACTTACAACTAAAGAATACGAAAACCTGTCCATGAACATGGCAGAACTAAAACGTTACCTAAAAGACTCTTTACATATTATCGAATACTATCGAGAATACGATAACGAAGAAGAATCCGAAGACAACTAAACGCAATCCGCGGACCAAGGATACCACCCCTCCCCCCTTCTCCTTTACTTTATTTTTCTGGTTTGCTTTGCAAACACTTAATGTTTAGCTTATACTTCGAAGATGGCTGAACCTACAGGAACAATAGAACCTATTCCGTTATACGACCGAAAAGATTTAAGTCTTTTAGGGGGGCTTGGTGAAATGTTTTCTAATTACATTAATCAACCATTAAACACAGAAGACCCTTTACAAAATCTAGTGAGCGGATTAAGTCAAAATGTTAGTGAATATGATTTCGCTATGGGTGGAGGAACTAAATTAGCTTCAGGATTTCTTGTAGCTAGAGAAGCAGCAATAAGAGAAATAAAAAAGTTACAAGCTGCTGCACGAAGACAACGAGAAATTATAGACAGATCAATCGATCCTAACGAACTACAAGGAGCAAGCACTAAACTAGCTTCAATAGAAAAACAATTAAAGTTTAAAATAGATAAACAAGCCCTTGCGGATAAAAAGAACGCTGTTGCAGATGCCACAAGTAAAACAGGACAAACACTTTTTCACGGTAGTAGTGAAAAAGGTATTAAAAGTTTAGAAATACCTAAACAAATTTTTGATAAAACAGGAAAAGAAATAGTCACAAAAAATTCTACAGGAGGAATTTATTCAGTAGCTGATCCATCAGATCCTAGATTTAAATCTTTTTCTAAAGGGTTTGCTAGTAAAAGTGGCGGTGGCAAAGGCTCTGGTTATGTTTTAAAAGCTGATTTTAAAAAACCATTAGATATGGACGATATGCCTGATGACATGTTAGACGTTTTAAAAAATATGGAACAATACCGAGGACGTCCTAGTAGAGGAGCAGATACAAAATTAGATTTTGATATAAACTCCATATTACATGGAAATAGAATGTTGGGAGGCAAGGCTCCCTCAATAATAGATAAAGAGTTTGCTGATATTTTTAAAACAAGAGGTTACGACGCTTTACGTTTTCCACCTAGAAGAAAAATGGGAGGAGAAGGAAGTACATTCGTTTCACTAGACCCAAGTAATTTAAAAATTACCGATGAAATACCGTATGATGATTTAGATGATTTTATAAGAGCGTATCTTAGTGGTAAGTAAAACAGACAAGCTAAAGTCTTTAAAAAACATAGACCTTTCGCATTTAACTAAAGCAGAAGCTAAAGAATTTACTATTCTTTTAGAAGAATTAGAAAAACGTGAGTTTCAAGAAAAAGCCACAGGCACTTTTATGGATTTTGTAAAATCTATTTGGGCAGAGTTCATTAACGGTGACCACCACGTAAAAATGGCAAAAGCTTTTGACGATATAGCTAGTGGTAAATTAAAACGTCTTATTATCAACATGCCGCCTAGACATACTAAGTCTGAGTTTGCATCGCATTTGTTCCCTGCTTATTTATTAGGTAAAAACCCTAAATTAAAAATTATAGAAGCAACCCACACCGCTGACCTTGCGGTTAACTTTGGACGTAAAGTTAGGGATTTAATTGACGGGGAAGAATATAGAGAACTGTTTCCCGATACCGAGCTAAAAGCTGATAGCCGTTCTGCAGGTAAATGGTTAACAAATAAAGGCGGTGAATACTACGCTGCTGGTATAGGTGGTGCGTTAGCGGGAAGGGGTGCTGATTTGTTTATTATTGATGATCCTCATTCAGAACAAGATGCTATGTCAGATAAAGCTATGGACGAAGCTTATGAATGGTTTATGGCAGGTCCTCGTCAAAGGTTACAGCCTGGAGGTGCAATCGTTATAGTTATGACGCGTTGGAACAAAAAAGATTTAACAGGCAGATTAACTAAGAAAATGGCGCAAGATGAAGGTGCAGATCAATGGGAGATTATAGAATTTCCTGCAATATTACCTAGCGGTACTCCGCTTTGGGAAAATTATTGGAAGTTAGAAGAATTAGAAAGTATTAAAGCTTCGGTTAGTCCAGCAAAATGGGCGGCGCAGTATATGCAAAGACCAACAGGTGAAGGTATTTCAATTATACCTAAAGAATGGTTTACTATTTGGGACGAAAATCAACCTCCGAAATGTGATTATTTAATACAAAGTTACGATACTGCATTTTTAAAATCAGAAAGAGCCGACTTTACAGCTATTACAACATGGGGAGTTTTTTATCCTGAAGGTAAAATAGGTGAAGAAATATATCACGGTAACGAAGCGCATTTAATTTTAATAGATTGTATTAAAGAACGTTTTGATTTTCCTGAATTAAAAGCAGAAGCTTTACGCCTGTATGAGTATTGGACTCCCGATACCGTAATTATCGAAGCTAAAGCTAGTGGTATACCTTTAGTTCAAGAATTACGTAGAGTAGGTATTCCTGTAAATACTTTTAGTCCAGGAAAAGGACAAGATAAAATTGCTAGATTAAATTCTGTATCTCCTATTTTCCAAGATGGTAGAGTCTGGGTACCCGACAACAGATTCGGTGAAGAACTTATGGAAGAAGTTTCTGACTTTCCTGCGGGTGAAAATGATGACCTTGTTGATGCTACAACTTTAGCTTTAGCTAGATTCAGGGAAGGTGGATTTTTACAACTAACAAGTGATTATTTTGAAGAAGAAGAATCCTTTCATGGACAAAGGGTTTATTATTAAGTAAAATCATACTATGATGTATAACTATGGCTATTGAAAAACAACCATTGCAAGCCGTTTCTAATTCTCAAGAAGCTGTTGAGCTTGAAATCATGGAACAACCTGAAGAAGAAACTGAACTTTTTGTTCAACCTGACGGCTCTGTTATTCGAGGCAGTGATATGCCAGAACAAACCCCTTCTAAGTTTGGAGAAAATTTAGCCGAAGATTTAGATGAGCGAGAATTAGCTACTATCGCAACAGAATTAGTAGGACTTTACGAAGACGATTTAGATTCTCGTTCTGATTGGTTTTCTACTTACACTGAAGGATTAGATTTATTAGGTATTAATGCTGATTCTAGATCTCAACCTTTTGTTGGAGCCTCAGGAGTACACCATCCAATATTAGCAGAAGCCGTAACCCAGTTTCAAGCACAAGCTTATAAAGAAATGTTACCTGCAGGCGGACCTGTTGATACAGAAGTTTTAGGAATGACCGATAACGCTAAACTGGAAAAAGCAAATCGTGTTAAAAACTTCATGAATTATCAAATCACGTATAAAATGGAAGAATATGATCCTGAAATGGATCAGCTTTTATTTTATTTACCTTTATCAGGCTCTGCATTTAAAAAAGTTTACTATGATCCTGCAGTTGGACGTGCAGTAGCCCGTTTTGTTAAAGCAGAAGACCTAGTAGTCCCTTACTATGCCGTAGATTTACTAACTTCGCCTAGAATTACCCACGTAATTCACATGACAGAAAACGAATTACGTAAATTACAGCTTTCAGGCTTCTATAGAGACACTGAAATGTCGTCTCCAGGAACAGATTTAGAAAGAACAGACGTTGATGACAAGATAGATGAGCTACAAGGACTAACTAGAACTATAAATGATGAAGAATTTACCCTTTTAGAGATGCATGTAGACTTAGATTTAGAAGGTTATCAAGATATAGACGAAAATGGCGAAGAAACAGGACTAGGTTTACCGTATATTGTAACTATTTGCAAAGATAACAACGAAATTCTTGCAATTAGACCGAATTATGATGAAAATGACCCCATGCGTAAGAAAATTGAGTATTTTACGCATTATAAGTTCCTTCCTGGACTAGGATTCTATGGTTTTGGGTTAATTCACATGATGGGTGGATTAACTAAGTCAGTTACTGCGATTTTACGTCAATTAATAGACGCAGGGACCCTTTCTAACCTTCCCGCAGGATTTAAATCCCGTGGATTAAATATTCAAAAGCACGATGATCCATTACAGCCAGGAGAATGGCGAGATGTCGATGCTCCAGGAGGCAGATTACAAGATGCTTTCCTTCCGTTACCTTATAAAGAACCTAGCGGTACTTTAGCTAGTTTATTAGGTTCATTAGTTGATTCTGGTAAAAGATTTGCAGCAACAGTAGAAGATCCAACAGGAGACGGTAATTCTGAAGCTCCTGTGGGTACTACAGTAGCCCTTATGGAGAAAGGACAAAGAGTTATGTCTGCTATCCATAAAAGATTGCATTATGCACAAAGATGCGAGTTTAAAATTTTAAAAAGAGTGTTTGGCGAATTTTTACCGCCTGAATACCCTTATCAAGTACAAGGTGCTTCAGAAAATGTATTTAAAGAGGATTTTGATAGTTCTGTAGATGTTATACCTGTTAGCGACCCAAATATTTTTAGTATGACGCAAAGAATTACTTTAGCACAAACACAACTACAAATGGCGCAAGCTGCACCTCAATTACATGATTTACGAGAATCTTACCGAAAAATGTATTTAGCGTTAAATATTAAAGATATTGATTCATTATTACCTCCAGAAGCAGAAGTTCCTGCAAGAGATCCGATATCGGAACAACAAGCGGTATTAACAGGTAATCCTATAAAAGCTTACGAGTTTCAAAACCATGAAGCTTATATCGCTAGCCATAGTGCATTTATGCAAAATCCAATGGTGCAATCTAATCCTGTGGCTACCCAAGCGATAGGAGCTAATATACAAGAACATCAGGCGATGTTGTACAGACAACAAATAGAACAAGCAATGGGTCAACCGCTTCCACAAATAGCTGAAGGACAAATGCCTCCAGAAGTTATGAATGAGATTGCGGGCATGGCGGCACAAGCAACGCAACAAGTTACAGGTCAAGCACAAGCCATGGCAGAAGCCGCAGCAGCAGCACAACAAAATCCACAAATGGAAATGTTCCAACAACAACTGCAATTAGAAAAAGAACAATTAATGCAAAAATCAGAAGATGATATGCGAGACGCGGAAGTAGCTATGACTAAAGCACAACTAGATGCGCAAATTAAACGTGAAAAGATAGAAGCAGATCTTAGAGTTGCTGATACTAAAACAGCAGTTGAATTACAAGAATTAGAGCAAAAAGCAAAAGCTGATGCAGAAAAGAACTACACCGAGCTAGTAAAAACAGTTAGGGAAAGTAGAAAACAAAACGGAGAAAAATAATGCATAGAAATAAAGACTACCCGTCGCCTTCTAAAAAGGTAAACAAAGCGGCTCCTAGTGAGCCAAAAATGGTAGATAGTACTAAAACACAATCTGTTAAAGCAGGTGAGTGTTTAGATAAACCTGAAGAGGCTAAAGTTAAAGCAGCTTACGGTCAAACTAAAGGACTTCTTTGGTATAGGTCAATTAAATAAGTGGACTATATCATGGCTACGGAGCATTTGCTTCGTAAATATCGTGAGAGGATAGAAGCTCTCACGCAAACGCTTGCTTCTGGGAGTATTGAAGATTTTCAACAATACCAAAGGATAGTGGGTGAAATAACAGGTTTGAGGATCGCCGAACAGGAGATTCAAACCTTACATTCTAATATGGAGGATGCATATGACGACTAAAGTCGAAAGAAAAACTGTTCCAGATAGGGTATTAAGGGATTTTGGAAGTGATAAAGCTGCGCTTTTAAGAAAAGAAGCAGCACCTACAATCACTCCTGAAAACTTAGACTCTCATGCAGAATCGCTACCACGTCCAACGGGGTATCGTATTTTAATATTACCTTTTACACAATCTAGTGTAACTAAAGGTGGCATACATTTATCTAAAGCAACGGTTGACAAAGAAAGAATTGCAACTGTTGTTGGTTATGTTGTCGCGTTAGGACCAGATGCGTATAGTGACCCACATAAGTTTCCTGCGGGAGCTTGGTGTAAACAAGGTGATTGGGTAATCTTTGGCAGATATGCTGGAGCTCGTTTTCAAATAGAAGGTGGCGACATGCGTCTTTTAAATGATGATGAGATTCTAGCCTGTATAGACGATCCCGAAGCAATTTTATCATAACAATCTTGAGGAGGACTCATGCAAAATAACGAAGCAGAAAAAATAGAACTAGAATTAGAACTTCCTGAAGGGGAAGTAGATGTTAGGGAAGCTGATGTAGATACATCGATTCCAGATAATATTCAACAAGAAGAAACAGTTGTTGAGGAAACAAAAGCTGAAACAAGTAAAGAATTAGATGAGATTAGTGAGTCAGTACAAAAACGTATTGATAAATTAACTTATAAGATGCGAGAAGCAGAAAGACAGCGAGATGAAGCTGTTACTTATGCTCAAAGTGTTAATCAAACAGCTACTGATTTAAAAGAAAAGTTAAAGAATTCTGATTCTTCCCTTTTCAAAGAGTACGATAACAGGGTACAATCAGAGATTAAAAGAGCAAAAGCTCTTTTAAAAGAGGCGCAGGATGCTGGAGACGGAGAAGCTGTTGCAAATGCAACTGAAATGCTTTCTAGAGCGAGTGCTGAAGCAACTAATTTAAAAAGGTTAGCTATTCAGCAGCAAGTTAAGCAAAAACAACAGCCTGAAGAAGTTCCTGTTGAGCCTTATCAGCCGACTTTACACCCTCAGGCGGCGGGACCAGATCCTAAAGCAGAGGAATGGGCGGCTAAAAATAAATGGTTTGGAGATGATCAAGCAATGACTTTCGCAGCTTTTGGAATACATAAACAGTTAGTAGAGGAAGGAATTGATCCTGCTAGTGATACGTATTACTCAGAAGTTGATAAAAGAATGCAAGAAAATTTCCCACACAAGTTTTCTAACGAGCAATCTGCCCCCGTGCAACAGGTTGCTGCTTCTAGCAGAGGTGCTAGTGGTAAAAAATCATCACGCAAAATAAAATTGACACCTAGTCAAGTAGCAATAGCTAAAAGACTAAACGTGCCATTAGAAGAATATGCTAAGCATATCGAAGGAGTATAAAAATGACTGAAGATAATAAAACAACAGAGGTCAGTACTGATCGTAACTCACGATCTGCAGAGACACGAGACTCTCAAACTCGCAGAACGCCTTGGGCACCCCCATCCATGTTGGATGCACCCGAACCACCTCCTGGATACCAGTTCAGGTGGATAAGAGAAGCTACTAGAGGGATTGAGGATAAATCTAATATGTCTAAACGTATTAGAGAAGGATATGAGCCTGTGAGAGCAGAAGATTACCCTGAATTTGAAGCCCCCACTATTGATAGTGGTAGTAACTCTGGAGTCATTGGTGTTGGAGGATTAATTCTTGCTAAAGTTCCAGTTGAAACAGCTAACGAACGAAATGCTTACTTTAAAGATCAAGCAGATTCGGCGATGCAAGGTGTAGATCAAAACTTTATGCGAGAAAGCGACGCTAGAATGCCTATAAAAGATAGTGATATCCAAAGGACTTCTAAAGTTGCGTTTGGTAGTAAACCTACCAAAAACGGATAATAATAACAATGTATATAACCAAAGGAGACAATCATGGCTAATACAAATAAACCAGATGGTTTTACTCCAGCATATCATATGTACGGTGGTGTTATTCGTCCTGCTAAAATGAGAATCGCAAGTGCAACTAACGCATCAATCTTTTCAGGTGATGTAGTTAATTTATCTAGCGGATATGTCATTCAAGGCACGGCGACTGGTACTCCTATCGGCGTATTTTACGGGGTATACTATACCGCAACTGACGGTACTCCAACTTTTTCTAAAGTTTGGACTGCTGACACTGCGACACTCGGCGGAGACGATGCGGAAGCTCTCGTTTATAATGATCCTGCGATCGTTTACGAAGCTCAATTTACAGCAGGTACACCTGCAGTAAGTTTTATCGGCTCTAAATACACTCTTTCAACTACAGCGGGTTCAACAACCAACGGTAGGTCTAAAGAGGGTGTGACTGCAACAACATCAAGTGGTGTAGCGTTATGTGTAGGATTCGCTTCGCAACCAAGCAACTCAATAGGTGCTTATGCGAGAGGATTGTTCACATTCCCGACTAACACATTTGCTGTATAATCTAAGGAGAATAAATAATGGCAATTAATAGAGCCCAACTAGTTAAAGAACTAGTACCAGGACTCCATGCTCTCTTTGGATTAGAGTATGAGAGATATAATAATGAACACGAAGACATCTTCGATACCGAGAGTTCTGAAAGAGCGTTCGAGGAAGAAGTAATGTTAAGTGGGTTTGGTGAAGCACCGACTAAAGGAGAAGGAGCAGCGGTTATTTATGACACAGCTCAAGAATCTTGGACATCGCGTTTTACTCATGAAACAATAGCATTAGCGTTTGCGTTAACTGAAGAAGCTATCGAAGATAATCTTTACGATACACTTTCTTCAAGATACACAAGAGCTTTAGCTAGATCTATGCAACAAACTAAACAAGTGAAGGCTGCTAACGTATTAAACAATGCGTTTAGTTCTTCATATGTTGGTGGAGATGGAAAAGAGCTTTGCGCTACAGACCATCCAACGGTTGCTAATGTTGACTTGAGAAACGAGCTTTCTACAGCAGCAGACTTAAATGAAACTTCATTAGAGCAAGCGTTAATTGATATCGCTGACTTTAAAGATGAAAGAAATTTAAAAGTCAATGCACAAGCAAAGAAATTAATTATTCCACCTGCTTTGCAATTTGTAGCTGATAGATTACTGGAAACTCCAGGAAGAGTCGGTACTTCAGATAATGACATCAACGCAATTAGAAACATGGGAATGATTTCTGAAGGCTATGTTGTAAATCATTATCTAACAGATACTGATGCTTTCTTCATCAAAACTGACGTACCTAACGGAATGAAACATTTTGTTAGAACGCCTGTATCAACTAGTATGGAAGGCGACTTCGAAACTGGTAATGTAAGATATAAGGCTAGAGAACGTTATAGCTTTGGTTGGAGTGATTGGAGAGGAATCTTCGGTTCACCAGGAGCGTAATTCATTAATTTGAATAATTAAAGGGAGCTTCGGCTCCCTTTTCTTTTGTAAGCGAATGATATACAATCAGAAGACTAGGATTTATTAACTTGTTCTACAGACTGACCTAGCAGACAAGCCGAGACGGTAGAACTTATTTCCTTAGGAGGAAATTATGGCAAATTCAACATTTAACGGACCAGTTAGGTCTGAAAATGGTTTTAAAGTAATATCGATTAATAGTACTACAGGCGCAGAAACTGATGTAGCGACTATTGCGTCTACAGGTATTGTTACTGATAAATACGTAAAACACGTAGGTTTTGCAACTGGAGTAACAGTTAATACTACAGCGGGAGATTCACCTGCTATAGGAGAGTTTACACAGCCTGCAAACACTATTATTACAGATATTAAAGTCTTTTGTGCTACTGCACCAGTTATAGGAACAGGAGACATAGGATATGAAGTTGGTACTTCAAGTTCAGGTGCACAAATCGTTGCAGCTCAAACAGATGAAATTCTTGATGGCGGTACTACTGTAGTGGTGGGTAACGTTACTTTAACTTCTCTTGTTGTTCAAACTCAAGATGCAACTACTGCACCAGCTTCAGTTCAATACACATCTGCTGAAAGAACTATCTACTGTAATATTACTAATACAGTTGACGCAACTACTGCGGGTTCTTTTACATTTATTATTGAATACGTACAAATCGCTTAATAGGAGTAAATTATGGCAGACGCAGTCACCAGTCAAAAAATTATTGATAATGACAGGAAGCTAGTTTATAAATTTACTAATATCTCTGACGGTACTGGAGAGTCTTCTGTTCAAAAAGTAGACGTTTCAGGACTAAACACTAACAATGAAGGAGAAACGTGTACAAGAGTAACCTTATCGCAACTATGGTACGACATAGGCGGTATAAGAGTCACTCTTGAATGGGACGCGACTTCTAATGTTGTATGTACGGTTTTAGGAGGTAGTGCGGCAGCAGGAGTAGTCTCAGGTCATATGGACTTTAGAGAATGGGGCGGTCTCCCGAATAACGCAGGTAGTGGTATAACAGGTGATCTGGATTTAACTACTCATGGACACACTAACCATGACCATTATACGATAGTAGCCGAATTTGTTAAAAGTTATTAATAATGGCAACCTCAGGAACTCGTACATTTAGTTTAGATGTAGCGACCGCAATAGAAGAAGCATACGAGCTTGCAGGACTGGAAGCTCGTACTTCTTATGATGCTGTTACAGCTAGACGTTCTTTAAATATTATGTTTGCCGATTGGTCAAACAGAGGTATTCAAATGTGGGAAATAACTAAGGTAGAACTTAGTCTCACTGAAGGAACTAATGAATACACTATAAATGCTTTTGATATTGATATTTTAGATGCATACATTCAAAGAACAGTCAATGACACAGTTACTGATCTTCCTTTAGACAGAATAGACCGTAATGAATTTGTAGGAATTCCTAATAAAACAACTAAAGCAAGATCAACTGAATATTGGTTAGAACGTTTAAAAACCCCTGTTATTCATTTATACCCAACACCAGAGAACTCAACTGACAAACTCATTTACTATGTTTGGCGTAGAATAGAAGACGCTACAGCGCAAACTAACGATATAGACATACCTAGTAGGTTTATGCCTTGTTTAGTTTCAGGGTTAGCTTACTATTTGTGTTTAAAAAAGAATGTGCAAAAACTAGGTATAATGAAAGAACAATACGAACAAGATTTAGCGAATGCGTTAAGATACGATGAAGACCGTTCCCCTTTAAGACTTGTTCCTAAACATGAGTATATATAATGGCATACGCTTCAGGTAAATACGCTTACTTTATATGTGATAATTGCGGTTTTAAATACCCGTATAAAACTGCGTCTATTTCATGGGATAATTTTAGAGTATGTGAAGAATGCTATGAGCCTAAACATCCTCAACTAGATCCTCCACCTGTTTCAGTCGACGCAGAAACTTTATGGAAGCCTCGTCCTGAAACAACTATACCAAAAAGTGCAAACGGAATTGTAAGTACAACAAATCTTTCAGCAGGTGGAATGACTTTTCACTCAGATCCTATAGGAACTGTTTTTGAAGGTTATGAAGCTACAACAACTTTAGGTACTATAACGGTGGTTACATAATGGCAGGATTTACATACAGTGGGTTAAAAACAGCAGTTCAAAACTATTTAGATAATACAGAAACTACTTTTGTAAACACTTTAGATACATTTATACAAACAGCAGAAGAGCGCATTTTAAAAGGAGTTGAATTACCTGTTTTCCGTAAAAACGTGACTGGAAGTCTTACTACAGGAAATACTTATTTAGCTATGCCTACTGATTTTTTATCTCCGTACAGTTTAGCTTTAATCGACTCATCTAGTAATTACAGTTATTTATTATTAAAACACGTTTCTTGGATTAGGGATTACACTCCAGCAGTAGCCACAACAGGCAAACCCCTTTACTATGCACAGTTTGATGAAGATAGTTTTATTATAGCTCCTACCCCTGATGCCAATTATTCTGTAGAATTACATTATAATTACAGACCTAATTCTTTAACTACAGTAGGAGATAGTAATCAAAGTTGGTTATCGGAAAATGCTCCGAACGCTATGTTATACGGTGCTTTAGTAGAAGGAGCAGTGTTTATGAAATCAGCTCCTGATGTTATTATGTTATACGAACAAAAATTTCAAGAAGCATTAGCGATGTTAAAACTATTAGGTGAGTTTAAAGATGTTAGAGATGAAGCAAGACATGACCAAGTAAAAATAATCGCTCCTGGAGGTGCAAATGTTTAGTGTAGACACTGAAACAACAATAGGACAAGTAAATGTTCAAACAACGGATAATAAAGGATTAAGTCCAGAATACTGGGCTCAAAGAATAATGGAACGACTAATAGCTGTAAGCGATAACGCTGATCCTATGGTTAAGGCGCAAGCTGAAGCATTTAAAGATCATATACATGCTGTCGTTTTATTGTATATGAAACAGGCTATTGTTAGCGACAGAGCTACTGTAGCAGGTTTATTAGATAAACAAGGTCATAGTGATATGGCTGATATAATAAGGAGACTGTAATGGCAATAACCCAAGCAATGTGTACGTCTTTCAAAAAAGAACTTTTGGAAGCAGTACATAATTTTAAAAACTCAGGCGGTAACGATTTTAAATTAGCCCTATACACTAGTTCAGCTAGTTTAGGAGCTTCTACTACTGCATACACAACAAGTAATGAGGCAAGTGGAACGAACTACACTGCAAAAGGAGCTTCGCTAACGCGAGTAGATCCTTCAAGTTCAGGTACTACTGCTTTAACCGATTTTGCTGATTTAACTTTTAGTTCAGCAACTATTACTGCAAACGGAGCTATGATTTTTAATGATACTGCATCAGGAGATCCTGCTGTTTGTGTTTTAGCATTCGGTGGAGATAAAACTTCAACTAATGGCGATTTTACTATTCAATTTCCTGCAGCAGATGCTTCTAACGCTATTATAAGAATAGCTTAGTAGCCTATGGCTAATTTAACGGGTTGGGGTAGAGGTACTTGGGGTCAACTGACCTTTGGTGAACCAATACCCGCAGTAGTCACAGGAGTTGCAGGTACTTCCGCACTAGGAAGTGAAACTGTTGTTGCTACAGCTACCCTAGCAGTAACAGGTAACGTAGGTACTTCTACGTTGGGTAGTGAAACCGTTGCCGCAGAAGCAAACATTTCCGCTTCTGGTAACGCAGGTACTTCCGCACTAGGTAACGCCATTACAGCAGGTGCGGCAGTCACAGGAGTTTCAGGTTCGGCTTCAGCAGGAGAACTAGGCGATGAGTCGGTTACTGCAGGAGCTACCGTACTTGTAACAGGAAATGCAGCTACTTCAGGATTAGGAAGTGTTACAACTACATCAGCTAACGTGCTTACAGTTACAGGAGTATCTAGCACAGGAACATTAGGTTCTATAACAGTTTTAGCAAATAATGTAATAGTTGTTGAAGGAGTTTTTGGTACAGGAACAGCAGCTAGAGTGAATGTTTGGGGTCTTGTGCCCGATAGTCAAACACCTAGTTACAGTGAAGTAAGTGTTTCACAAACACCTAGCTATACTAATGTTACTGATAATCAAACTCCTGATTGGAAAGAAGTTGCTTAATTTTTAAAAGAATATGATATATAATCAAATTGGAGAATAACAATGGCAAGTACATACGTAAATAACCTAAGACTAAACGAAATGGGCACAGGTGATGCCAGTGGTACTTGGGGCAACACAACTAATACAAATTTAGAGTTAATTGGAGAAGCTTTAGGATACGGCACAAGAGCTATAGCCAATGCTTCTACTGATAATATAACTATCGCAGACGGAGCATCTGATGCAGATAGATCGATGTATCTTAAACTTACTGGAGGCGGACAAGCCTGTACAGTAACTTTATTACCTAATACGGTTTCTAAAGTATGGATAATAGAAAACGCTACTTCTTATACTCTTACATTTACCGCAGGTAGTGGAGCTAATGTTGCAATAGCCGCAGGTCAAGTAAAAGCAATAGCTACTGATGGTGGTGGTTCTGGTGGAGTTGTTTACGATCTTTTTACAGATTTAGAGTTAACAGGAAACATTACTGCTTCTACTTCAGTAACAGCTCCTTTAATAGAAGCCTCAACTTCAGTACAAACACCTCTTATAGAATTTTCAGACGGTGATGATGCTATAACAATCGCAGATGGCGGTGGCACTACTTTTGCAGCAGCAGCTACTTTTAGTAGTTCTATTACTGCGGCTTCACTAGACATCTCAGGCGATATAGACGTAGACGGAACTACTAAC
>TARA_R100001443_G_scaffold5400_1_pt1 | contig 15977 bp, 11 predicted proteins | sample TARA_R100001443 | Tara Oceans TARA_R100001443 (sample SAMEA2622142) | marine metagenome | biome: marine biome (ENVO:00000447); feature: deep chlorophyll maximum layer (ENVO:xxxxxxxx); material: "saline water (ENVO:00002010), including plankton (ENVO:xxxxxxxx)" | depth 50 m
GCTCTTGAAAATACAACTTATCGTTTGAATGAAGCACAGGTAAATCAGTGTGAGATTGACTTCTCAATTGATGGTATTGCTCAGTTAACATGGTCTGGAAATGCAACAACAATTGACCAAGTTTCAACAGCAATTGAAGATCCTTCAAAAACACTTCATGCAAAACCAAGTGGAACAGACACTTCAGTTACAACTGCTACCTATGTAGAAGGTTATAATTATGCTGATTCAACTGGACCAGATGATGCTGATTATTTAAGAAATAAATTGTCAACATTAACACTTGCTGCAGCCGCTCAAGGTGGTGGTGCAACTTCTGGTGGGTTAGATGCAAGAACATATGACATTAATATTACTGGTGGTTCTATTACTATCGCTAATAATGTCACATATGTAACACCTGAAACATTAGGTATTATTGACAAACCGATTGGATCTTTTACAGGATCTAGACAGATTACTGGTAACTTAACATGTTACTTGGATACAAAATCAAATGGTTCTAACCAATTACTTACAGACTTAGCTGGAGCAACCGACTTAGTTACTAACGTATTTGATATGAGCTTATTCATGGGAGGCGCTTCAACCGCTACACCTGTAGTTGAATTTGATATTCCAAAAGCACATATGACTGTACCAACGCTCGAAACCGCTGATCTGATCTCTACTTCAATAGAGTTTGCAGCTCATGGATCAGACCTATTAACAGGCGACGAAATGACTGTAGTCTATAAAGGTTTAACAACCCATTCAGACGCTCAGTACGGCACAGACTATACTGTATAACAATGACAATTAAGTACAACTTTCTTCGAGAAAGTAATGTACACCTTGTTCATGGAGGGAGTCGTTACTTATTAAAAACGGCTCCTGACGTGACGTTCTCACAGACATTTGCGGAAGATGCATACGAAGTAAAGACTTTGCACGATCAAACAAAAATGTTTCAGGGAACAAGCATAACAAAAGCAAATCCTGCGAACTTTAGTTTCTCAGTTTCTTTAACAACAGAAAAAGATGAAACGATCGTGAAAGCACTTTTAACTGATTATGATGCAACAGAAGGGCAAACAAGAGTTAATACTTTTGACCTTTTTATTGTGACTGGAGAGAGTACTTTCAAACTAAATGAATGTGTCATTACAAATGGCGATTTTAATTTATCAAAAGGTTCACCTCTAACTTTAAATGTCTCAGGACAAGCACAAAAGTTAGAAAGAGTAGGAGATGAAAATTTCTCACTTCCAGAATCTCTGGCAAGTGCTAGTTCGACAAGAACTCCCACCACAAACATTATTGATGTATCAGTTGGGGGAACTAGTGTATCTAACATTATTTCCGCAACATTAAGTGTTCAAAATGATATTCAATGGACACCTTATGAAACATTGCATAATGCTCTTTCAGTTACAAATGCTTCAAACGCAATGTACCCTTCTGGATTTACACTCGGAAGAAGAGTTGTTTCTGGCAATATAACTCAATATATTACAGAAAATAATTCTAGTACAGTGCAAAGCTTTAATACAGACACAGCTGTTCGTATTAAAACCCTCGTTAATGGAAGCACATTCTTGGATGCAAACTTAGCAAATTGTATGTTTACTAAGAGAATGGCCCAAAACGAAGTATTTACGCAGACTTTTGACTATCGTTTGATAGGCAATCCTGCAAATTTATCAACCGTTATAACATATTAGGAGAATATAACAACATGGATTTAAAATCATTACTAGTAGATAGTAAAACTACTTGGGTAGAATTCCCAGGATTACTTGGATTTGAAGTAGAACTTGCAAATCTATCAAGAAAAGAATTAGTAAACTTAAGAAAAAAGTGTACTATAAATAAATTTAACAGAAAAACTCGTCAATTTGAAGATGAACTCAATGACGAAAAATTTGTAGTTGAGTTTACAAAAGCAACAGTAAAAGGTTGGAAAGGATTAAAATTAGGATATCTAGAAGATTTACTACTAGTTGACTTAAAAGGACAAGATTCTGAAGCTGAAATGGACTTTACTGAAGAAAATGCTCAACAATTAGTTGAAAACTCATCTGAATTTGATAACTGGCTCAATGAGGTAGTCTTCGATTTAGAAAATTTTCGTAGCAGAGAACAAAGCAAAGATATTGGAAAAACTGAAACTAAATCTGGAGAATAATGACATCGGAATGACCAAGGATCAATACTTGGAAATGATGGAACAAATGGGTGAAGAACCCGACTGGGACAAATGTCCTTCAGACTGGGAAGACTTTCCCGATTCAGTAGTAACAGCGCTAAACATACATAACTCTTTAGGAGATAGAGTTTTTGCTGACGTAGGCTATACAGGAAAAGATTATACAAACTATGATTTTTTACTCAAATTATATGAAGTAGAAGATCACCAAAAACAATGGATTCACGAAATAATATTATTTTTAGAATCAAGAGGTATCGAAGAATCTCAGAAAAGATTAAAATCTGAGCACGATAGATTAAAAAGAAAAAGGTAAATGGCAGACAACAAGGTAATATTTGAAGTAGTCGCAACTGCAAAAGGTTTTAATATTGTTGATAAACAACAAAAAAATCTTCGAACCGAAATTGACAAAACGACTAACGCAGAAAAGAATTTACATAAGCAAAGAGATAAAGGTTATGGCAGACAACAACAGGCTGTAATTCAAACTGCTAATAGTACAAAAAACTTTTCAAAATTAAACCAGACTATTGGAGGATCCTCTGGGTCTGGTGCTTTAGTATCTACATACGCTTTATTAGCTGCTAACGTCTTTGCGGCAACAGCAGCATTTAGCGCACTAAGAAATGCAGCCGCAGTGGAAAAACTAGGAGAAGGTTTAACAGCTTTTAGTAATCAAACAGGTCAATCTCTTGATCTTGTATCCGCAAAATTAAAAGAAGTAACAGGCAACGCAGTGTCTCTAGAACAGGCAATGCGTACAGCTGCGCTTTCAACAAGTGCTGGTTTCGGTGTTGCAGAAATGGAAGGATTAACTCGAGTTGCAAAAGGAGCTTCTCTTGCTCTTGGTAGAGATATGGGAGATGCACTTGACAGGTTAACACGAGGTGCTATTAAACTAGAGCCTGAAATTTTGGATGAATTGGGTATTATGGTTCGTCTTGATGATGCAGTAGAAACATATGCTGCTCAACTTGGTAAAGCTGCAAGTGGTTTGACAAGATTTGAAAGACAACAAGCCTTTATGAACGCAATTATTACAGAAGGCACAGATAAATTCGGACAGATAGCAGAAGAAATCAATCCAAACGCATATGATAAGCTATCAGCAGCTCTTGCAGATTTATCTAAAAATATGCTTACTCTTTTAAACAGAGCACTTATTCCTATCATTAATTTCTTTATGTCATCTCCCGCACTATTCTTAGGAGGCATACTTGCTATGTCTGGTGGTATAACACGACGACTTATTCCTGCTATTGGAGATTTAACAGCTAAATCAAAAGCTTCAGCAGAGCAAGCCAAGGCTTCAGCAGCTACTTTTCTAGAACAAGGAGGTGTGCAAGCACAAGCAGCTAGAGAAGCAATAAAGCCTGTCAATGCAAATGCAAAGGCATATAATAGTCTTGTAGATAGCTATAAAAATGGAAGTGCATCAGCGGCTGACTTAACATCAGGAAAGAAAAGTTTAACTCGAGCAATTAATCTAGAATTAGATTCTACTAAAACACTTAGACAAAACTTAAAAGCAATGTCTCCAGAAAGAAGAGCAGAGTTTTTAGATATGCTGAGATCAAGAAAAGCATTAGATGGTTTATCTGCGGCAACAAAAAATGTCGCTGCTACAAGAAAACTTGCTTTTGCTAGTGCAGATATTGCATTTTTCCAAGCTGAAGAAGAAGTACTTACTGAAGCATCACGAGCTACTCTTGGATTTGGAGATTCTTTAACAAAACTAAAAAATGTAACTAAAGGGGTAATGAAAGCAACCAAAGAATACATAGTATCTGTTTTTAACGCTGTAACTGCACAAAATAATGGAATTAGATCATCAAAACTTTTTGCAGCAGCACAAGCAGTATTAAGAGGAAGCATTAAACTGACAACTTTAAGTTTCAAAGCGTTTGGTACAGCTTTATTAGGTGCAATTCCTTTTATAGGAATAGCTCTTGTTGCTTTTAGTTTTTTAAAAGACGCAGTAATGTTTGTAGCTAAAGGCATGGGGTTTTTCTCAGAAGAAAGTGCCAAAGCAAAAGAGGCTACAAAAGACTTAAATACAGTACTAGATGGAATACCAGATAAATTTGAAAGCTTAAGAAAAGCAGAAGACAGAGCGTCAGAAACAACAAGAATACTAACTCAAGAATTCAGAGTACTCGGAGGAGTTGCAAAATCAGCATTTGATGAAGCTTTAAAAGCTCAGAAAGCGTTTGATGAAGCTGGAGGAATGACTCTTACACAAAGTGGTTTTGGAGCAGACAGTCGACAAGCAGGAAGAGCAGTAGCAGCAGCACGAAATTTAAGCAGTGGGCCAGGGAGCATAAGTCCATTCCTATCTAGAGAAGGATTTGTAGAAAAAGAACTTGAAGGAGTAGATGCTTTCGCTGTATCTTTGGCTAGAATGGAAAAAGAGTCAGAGAGAGCTGCAAATATTATAAAGAACAAACTTGGCACAAATTTAGATGACTTTGCCATCAAAATATTAGATACACTGGGCGATGAAGGAATCGGACAACTACAAGAAATAACAAAAAAACTTTTACAAGATATAGAAAAAGAAACAAATGGTATTTCACAGGCAGCAGATGGATTACAGACGGCTTTTAAAGAGGCAGAAAAAGAAGCAGGAAAATTCTTAAGAACTTTTGCAGTAAAAAGCTCCTATGACGGAGTTATAACAGCAATGCAAGCTATAAATACAGAAATGAAAGGCCTTGAAGAGCAATTAGCAGAGGCATCAACAGCAGATAGACCAGCTATATTAGCGGAACAAATGAATGCAATAGGCTCAAATATAGCATTACTAGGCGGAGTAGAACTAGGAAAAGAATTAGATATATTACAAGACAAACAATCAAAATTACAAGAAGCACGAAGAAAACTAAATTTAACAATTAATAAAGAAGAAAGAGAACAAATCAAAGCAAACATTGAACTCTTAATAGAACAACAAAAAGCTCAACAAGTAATCATAGGACAAACAGCAAAAGAACAAATATCAAATAGATTAGATCAATTAAGACTTGCAAGAGAAAATGATGTATTAATAAAAAGAGAAGTAAAAGTTTTAAAATCTATTCAAAAAGGAGTACAGGCAGTAACAAAAGATGGACTAGTAAAAATAGCTCAAAGTCAATTAAGTATAGATATTCTTGACAAAGAAGTTTCACAGTTAAAAAGTATACTAACGTTTAATGAAGAAACTCTAAGACAAGCACAGTTAAAACTTGAAAGTGGAGTAGCAAGAAATCAACTTACAGAAATAGAACAAGATGCACTTTTACAGCTAGAAGGCACAAATATACGATTAAAAGAAATAGAACAAGAAAGAAAAAGAATAGGAGCCGAAACTTTAGGAATAAGACTAGAAGAAATTAAAACAGCACAAGCTTTATTTAATCAACAAAAAGAACTTAATAACTTAGCAATCGAAGGAGCAAAGAAAAGGAGAGAAATAAGCAAATTTAGACTAGGAGAAAATCTAGAGGCAACCGCAAAAGATGCAGAAGAAACTTTTAAATTAGAGCTTCAAAAAATAAAATTTGCAAGAATGGAAGCAGAACTAAAATTCGCAGTTATTGATGCAGAATTTAAACTATTAGCAGCTAGAGCACAAATAGAAGGCACTATTCTTAAAGAAAGAAGAGATCAAATTATTGCAGAAAAAATAGAAGAAACTAGGGGCACTAGAGATGTACAAGGACAAGCAGGTTTTCAACTCGCAGGAACTCTTGAAGATCAAAAAGAAACTGCCAGTAGCTTAATCGCAGACTCTGTAAAATTAGGTTTAAGTGATCCTTTTGTGGATGGCTTAAAGGCAGCATTAGCAGATATTGAAACAGAACTTGCAACTGTAAAAACCGAAGGACAAGCAGGTCGACTAAAGAATTTAGGAGATGCTCTTGTTGCTTCAGTAGAGTCAGGAGAAAGAGGAGTAGGAATTGCAAACCAGATATTAGATCAAACTTTAGAGAATCTAGACTCTGATGTTGTTATTGCTGCTCAGAACTTCTCAAAAAACTTAGGAAAGAATATATTAACACAGGTAGGAGGAGGAAGTGCTGTTGCAAAAGCTTTAAGTAATTCTACTACATCAATGATTACTGAGGCAATAGCTGATGCCAATGCAAAACAACAAGCGTTACGAGACGATAATGAAGGTGGTAAAAACGACGACGCTATAAATGCTCTCGATATTACTATTGATAAACTACAAAATGCAATGCCTTCTGCAATCGGACAAGCTGCAGAGTCTATGCAAGTACTTGCAAATATATCAAGATCAATCTTTGGAGAGGACGGAATACTTATAAGCGGAATTGCTCAGTTTAGTGCAAATATGGTTGGTGCTTTTGATTCTTTTGCAAAATCTATGAAAGAAGCAGGTGGAGATAAAAGTGACCAATTAGTAGCAAAAATGGAACTAATTGGAAATATGACAGCAGGCCTTTCAGCTTTATCACAAGCAGCAGGACAAGCAAAAGTTAAAGAAGTAGACCAAGCTATTGAAGCAGAGAAAAAACGAGACGGCAATTCAAAAGAATCTTTAGCAAAAATAGCCGCACTTGAAAAGAAAAAAGAAGCTATAGCGAAAAAAGCATTTGAAAGAAATAAGAAAATACAAATGGCTTCTACCATTATTAATACAGCAACAGCTGTTATGAAAACCATGGGAGATGGAGGTTTCTTAGCATCTCCACTTGCAATGGCTGTAGCAGCAATGGGTGCAATGCAACTTGCAATGATAGCAAAAACTCAATTTCAGTCAACAGGTGGAGGAGACGTTGCAGCACCACAAACAGCACTTACTATTGGCGGAAGAAGTAATTCAGTTGATGTATCAGAAAGAGCTTCGGCAGGAGAACTAGCATTTTTACGAAATCAAAAAGGAGTTGGAACAAGTGCAAATAACTTTACACCTGGCGGAGCAATGGGAAGAAGAAGTTATGCAAATGGAGCAGAAGGAATAACAGTTGGAGAAAGAGGTCCAGAGATCATAACTCCTGCAGCACCAGTCGATATAACACCAAACTTTGCAATGGGTGGTGGAGAAACAAATGTTAACTTTAATATTAACGCAGTAGACGGAGCAAGCGTACAAAATATGCTCAACGAACAACAAGGAAATATTATATCAATGATCAGACAAGCAGCAAACGACAATGGAGAGGGTTTCTTAGAATCAGTTGATCCTACAGTTTATGGAGGTGGAGGCTAATGGCTTTTAGTGCATTTGCAAATAGATTACCAGATCCTAATTTTAAAATAACAGAAGCGGGAGAAAATAGTAATAGTGGAACAGCTGGGCCAGGCTTTGCTTCGGTTAAATTTACTGCAAATCAACCTGTTTCATTTTCAAGAACAAATAGTGGTCGTGTAACTACAAGAGCAATAGTTGGTCATCACTGGAGTATAGGTATTACATATAACCCTATGACTCGGGATGAGTTTGAACCAATTTACAATTTTTTACTTGAAAGAAGAGGCCGACTTAAACCATTTTTTGTTGCCTTACCACAACATGTCACAACTAGAACTACAACAAGTGGAACAATTTCAGTTCAGGGAAGTATAACTGCAGGAGACTCAAATTTTTTAATAGATGGAATGGGAAGTGTCACTGGTGGATTACGTCCTGGGGATATGTTTAATTTCTCAGATTCTGGAAATTCCAATCATCATAAAATTTATAAAGTAGTAAGAGTCGCAGACTCAACGAATAAACTATCTTCTGATTCTGCATTAAATACTACTGATGAAAGAAGATTATATGTTGTTCCACCAGTGGAAAAAGATGTAACAGACAATTCAACAATTACATATGCAAGTCCACTTTTTCGAGTAGTACAAAAATCAGATGTTCAAGAATATTCACTTGGAACAAATAATTTGTATCAATTTAGCCTCAACTTAGAGGAGGCGCAAGTCTAATGACCAAACGTAGTGTAAATACTTCTATAGAAGAAGTTCTTGTTAGTAATGAGTCATTTGAATATGCTCACCTTATAAAATTTGAACGCCCTTTCAAAAAAGATCCAGGCAGCCCAGATTTTCGTACTAATGCGAATCGTTATGCTTATTTTACGGATGCAAGTCGTGATATAAGTTTCAATGATGGAAGTACAGATCATGACGATCAAGCAAACGGCTCACAAATATATAGAGCAAACAGAATAAAATCGGTTGGTACTTACTCAGAAACAACATCACCAAGAGCAACAAATATGGCTCTTACCCTTTCAGGAGATCATCTTGGAACTTCTATATCAATATCAGGAGATTTTGGAAGTTCTGCATTTACAGTTGACACTACATTCCATGACGATAGAGACGAAACAGATTTAGTAGATTTTGGTTTTCGTGAAGGCGATAAAATAAAAATTACTAAAAATAGTGGTACTTTTTCTACAGGAGTAACTAATGTTACCTATATTATTACAGGTTTTTCAAACTCAAATAAAACTATGGCACTTGCCGTTACAGGAAACGATTCAGATGATACAACAACCTTTCCTACAGACACAAGCGTAAGCGTAACAATCTCTTTAGAGTCAGAAGAAATCAAAGGAGTGCTTGCAGATAAAGCAACTCTAGACTTAGCTAATCCAGCTTTTCTCAATCGAGAAGTATTCATTCATAAAGTATTTATAGATCCAGAAACTGGAGATATCCATGGTAACTCTAGTGTTATCATATTCAAAGGAATTGTTGCAGGATGTTCTATAGATGAAGGACCTACTAAAAGCAATGTAAAATGGAATCTTTCAAGTCATTGGGGAGATTGGGCTCAAGTCGGAGGGCGATTAACAACAGACGATACTCATAGAGCATTAGACGGAAACGGAGCACCACAAGAAGATTTAACTATAAAACCAGAGTATTCAACTGATTTAGGATTTATACATTCAGAAACTACATTAAGTGCAATCGCAAACTACAAAACTTATGAAACGGAAATAGTTACCAAATTTAAAAAACGAGGAGGTATTGCGGGACTGCTTGGTCAACAAAAAGCAACTCAAACAGAAGTTCAAAAAGAAATTGATAATGAAGTAGACTTAACTATAGGACTGCAAGGAAAGTATTTACCTGTAGTTTATGGAGTTCAAAGAATTCCTGGTATACCTGTGTTTGCTGATACAGATGCTAGTGATTCAAAAATAGTCTATGTTGCAGATGCACTTTGTGAAGGTGAAATACATGGACTCTATAATTTATATATTGATGGAGTTCCTTTAATATGCACAGATGCAAACGATGCAGATGTACGAGGAGCATCAAGTACTAGTACAGATGCGGATGGAAACTTAAAGAAAGATAGTGCTCAGTTGCAATGTTATGGCAGAGCAGATAAAGGAAATACTATAGGAGGAGCAGCAGATACTGCAATTGCTAGTGCATTAAGTAATTTTGTAGCTAATTCTCCACTTACTCAATTATTACTAGAAGCAGTAGAAGAAGGAAGTGATCCGAACGAAATAAAAGCATTATTTAGAGCGCAACAACAACAGGCAGCTTTTTTCTTTGCAAATGTATCGCAAAATAATATTCCTAGTATAACTGCAACTACAAATGATGCAAAAGGATTACAACACTCAGAACATGGAAGCATATCACACCCCCATAATATGTCCTTTACATTTTATAAAGGTTCAAATTCACAATTAGCTTCAAATATGCTTGTAACTCAGGCACAAGGAACAGGATTTAAAAGACAAAATGACTACTATGACTCTAGTGTGCCATATTGGAGCCCCGATCACAGACTATTAGATACTGCTTATATGGTAAATGCTTTTGTTATTTCTGCAGATTCAACAGAAATACCAGAATTAGAATATGTTGTTCGAGGGAGAGTAATAGAATGTTTCAATTTTGATAATTCTTATGTTCCAGATACAGTAATCGGTAGTAGCGATGCACACACAAATTTTAAAGAAGGAGATACAGTTACTGTTGAAAGAAGTACAGATGGAACTTCCTACTCTACTACTAATGTAGAAGGCAACTCCTCTGATACAAGTTTCAGAATATTACATAAATATTTACTAGCAGATAATGAGGGAAACAGTCATTACAGATTTATATTAGATCAAACTCCAGACTTAGATGCAGTTAATGGATTACCTACAAAAACTTATTTACGATTAAAGCAAACAGGTCAAAATAACTATTGGCATATGAGAACTTTTAATCATAGAAATATTACAAATCAGAGTTTTGTTTTACATGCAAAATCTCCTACAGCAGTTAGCGTAAATGGAAGTAATGAGATACAGTTTACTTTTGATGGGAATAGTGGAGCAGATGCTGCAAACTTAAAAGCAGGATATGATACAGAACTAGCTACAAATGGACCAGCAGGAAAAGCATTATATAGTTTTTTAACAAATGACTGCACAGCTCTTAGTAATTTAACAGATGCTCAAGTTGTTGGAACTTGGAGTGGAAATGTTCTTACTCTTAAAAATATAAAATACGATTCTGCTAAAAATAATAATGTAGCAATAGGAAGTGTTCCAAATGTTCTCAATATAGATGTATATAAGACTAGAAACTTCTTTATGGGAGGAGGCGGACCTTTTACTAGTTTCACTAATGACGCAGACCTTGCAGGAGCTACAATTACTCTAAATCATACTGGAGAAAGTAGAAAAATTGCGAGTTATTCAGGAAGTGAAAGAAGAATAGAAATAGAAAGTCCTTTCAAAACTTTGCGAGAAGCAGACTATGATGCAGGAATCATAAAGTTTGATATTTCTGGTACGCAAGGAGATAGAAGACCAGTAACAAATACAGCATTACAATTATTAGACTACATGAGAGATCCTCGATATGGAAAAAATCTTGATGTAAATAATGATATAGATTTAGCTTCTTTTATATCTTCTGCAAAACTATGCGAAGTCAGAGGCACACTTACTCTTGGCACTAGAACATCAGGACTAACAGTAGGAGATTACTATAAATTAGCAGATGGAAGTGGCAACCATTTAGGTTCAGCTCGAGTAAAAAGCACTTCTACAAATCAAGTAACTTTTGATAATTTATCTGGTAAATTTTTGCGACTATATGGTACTCATATAGCATATGCTGATGATGAATATATTATAACAGATGAGGGAAATCTTTATCAAAAATCAGGTGCAGGTTATTTATCTTCCAAACCCACTCATACTAGTGGAACAAGCGGTGGAGTAACTTATATTAGTCCTACAGACGTAACTATAAGTTCAGTAGTTAACAAAATATCTACATTTAATCTTACAAAAGAATCAGGATCAGGGCCTAGTACTCTTACTATTGATGCCTCAGGAGGTCCTGCAGCTATTGCTCCTACTTATTCTTTGTATGATTCTGACTTCATAAAGTATTGGAGATATATGGGATGGGAACATCATAAACAATGTTTTGTAACTCGACATCAAACAAACTTTATTATAGATACTTCTAAATCAATATTTGAAAACATGAATGTATTCTTATCTCACATGAATGGAATACTATCATATGAAGGAGGCAAATATGTGCTAGATATAGAAACTCAAGCAACTGCACCAACATCAAGTACTACTTTTAATTCAGTAAATTATGATTGGAATGTAAATCCAGAATATATTGATAATACAGATATCATAGGCAGTATTTCCTTAACAGATAACTCGGCTCGTAATGCAAAGAATACAATAAAAGCAAGTATTACAGACCCTGCAAATAATTGGGCATCTCGAAGTGTATCATTCTTTAATAGTAACTTTTTAGAGGCAGATAGAAAAGTTGTAAAAACAGGAAACTTTAATTACACAGGAATAACAAACTACTACAATGCTAGAATCGGGACAGAAAAAGAATTAATTAGTTCAAGATTTAGCAGAGAAATAAGTTTTAAGGTAGGACCAAAAGGATTATTACTAAAAGCAGGACAAGTTATTTCTCTTACTTACGAACCCTTTGGATTTTCTAGTAAATTATTTAGAATAAGCAATTTAAATTTTAATGCTGATTGCTCAGTTAACATAAAAGCAGTAGAGTATGATGATAGTCAGTATGTAATTAGTGCAGTAAGAGCAAATGAATTAAGACAAGAAGCAGCAACACAACAACAAAGTTTAGCCGCCCCTGGTGCACCAAGCTCTTTAGCGGCTACAACAACCAAGCCTGGAAGTGTAATACTAACATGGAACAATCCTACAGACTTTATTGATGAAAGTGATGATATTGAGGTATGGGCTTCAGACGATAACAATAGATCAAATGCATCACTATTAACAGTATTAGACAATGAAACAAACTTTACTTATACAACAGCAGGAGCAGGAACAAAGTTTTATTGGATTAGAACACGACGAATAACAAATCAATTAAAAGGCAAAAAACTATTAACATCAGCATATCATCCAAGTAGTGCAACAGGCGGAGTAACAGGTACATCAAAAATACTTTCACCAAATCTTAGTTTTGATATTACAAACATAATTTTAAATTTTGACAGTGGAGGTACTCTTGATCCTTCAGGCTCAGGACAAGATACAACTTTAAATATTATAAAACAAAATCTAACAGGAACTCCAACAATTCAAATTTTAGATGCAAGTGACCAAGGAACACAGAGTGATGTTTTATTCACAAATGGGTCTGCAAGTATTACAGCAAATGCAGCAACTATTGATGCTTCTAGCGCTAGTTCAAGTTCTACTGCAAAAATTATAAAAGCAAGTTTAACAGAATCAGGAGAAACTTTTAATGCGTTTGCTACTTTAAGTATTATTCAACAAGGAGCAGCTGGAGCTGGTAAACAAAAGATTGTTTCTTTTGTATATCATCAAGCAAGTTCTGCAAATCAACCAGCTACTCCATCAGCAACAAGTTATAGTATTGCTAATAATAGCTTTACTGGACTAACAAGTGGTTGGGCAACAACTCCACCAACTTTTGCAGCTGGAAATACAAATAAGTATTGGTATTCATATTTTACAGCAGAAGAAGATACAGCAGGTGGAGGATCAGCTTCAGGTAGTAATCTTGTATTCCAAGCTTCACAACAAGGTATAGGATTTAGTGGGCTTGTAACATTTACAAGTAGCAATGTAATTGATGATGGTGGCGGCAATACTTTATCATTTGGCTCAGGCGGAACAACAACGATTGACGGAGGTAATATTACAACTGGAACTGTAGCGGCTGCTCGTGTAAGTATTACAGGTAAAAATATATCCCTATTAAATAATAATAGTGGTTTTACAACTTTTGGAGCATCAGATGTTCAAAATGCAATAGCAAATAATGTAACAACCATTGATGGTGGAAAAATAACAACAGGAACTATAGCAGCTGCAAGAATAGACGTAGGTAATATTACAATAGGCAATCTTGGTGGGGCAAGTAGTTTTAAAGGAGCATTATCTAATTTAAATAATCCAGGTTCTGCTATAACTCCTACTGATGATACAGCAGCAAATGCTGCTCAATCTACTGCAGATAGCAAAACAACAGCAAGTGCAGCAGCTTCTGCGGCAAATTCAGCAGCAAAAACAGCAGGGTCTATTGGTGGTTGGTCATTAAGTAGCACTCAAATAACTTCAGGAAATATTACATTAGATAATTCAACCTCACAAATTATAATATCGGATTAATCATGGCAAATAGAGTATTAATAGGAAATAGAACAAGTGGAGGATACGGATTATATGTTTCAAAAGCAAATAGTAATGTATTAACTTGCGACGACAAAGATTTATTATTTAGCAGTAACCAAAAAGTAAGTGGAGCTATGCCTGTATATGCAGGTGGATCACAGTCTTCTCTTTCAGGTGGATTAAACTTTTTAACTACAGGAAGCAAAGATGATCTAGGATATATTCCTTTAGTGATTGCAACTGAAAATGAAAACAGAGTATGGAACTGGGGAGCAAAGACATCAGGAGCAGCTGACATTCAATTAAATCAAAATAATGTATCAATGTTTACTTATACAAGCAGTACAATAACTCCTGCATTATTAAGACCTTTTCCTGCAAATAATATTACAGGGATGGTAGAAACAAGAAGAACTTCAATATCCGACTATGGATCAAATACAGGGGGAACTCAGGCTTGTACTGGACTAGAGTTTGTGGTATTAAAAATGCCATGTGCATTTGGGCATATGAGTGGATTTTATTAATGGCAAACAGAGTATTATTAGGAAATAGATCAACAGGAGGTTACGGACTATATGTGTCTGAATCTGGACAAAATGTGTTAAATTGCAGTAAAGATAAGTTATTATTTTATACAGATTCAGGAGAGACAGGAACTTCCTTTGTAACAAAAGGTATGCATCAAGCTGTACCTTTCTCAGGAGGAACAGGAAGCACTGCTCCAGTTACAAAAAATACAGTAAACTTAAGTAGCGCAACTAGTGCAAGTTTAACATACCAAAACTTAGGAAATCAAAATTTTCTTTACACTGCAAAAAATTATCAACAAAATGCAAATTCAAGTAGTTTTGAGCAGGGCGCAAATTTTTCTTCAGTAGGAGCAACAGGAGCCACAATCAATAGACTAGGAACAGGTCAGTCTTATGATGTGGTAGTATTTAAAAAACTAAGCGGAAACGCATTATATTAATTATGGCAAATAGAATATTAGCAGGAAACAGATCAACAGGCGGATACGGACTCTATGTTTCAAGAACAGGAGAGGATGTTACGTCAACTACAAACCCCATGGCTTTTGATTCAAGAGCAGCAAGTTCACCTGTAGTACATAGTGCAGGAGATGGTACAATAGCAGGTAGTACTAATTTGGGAAGTGCTACAATTAATCATAACTTAGGGTATACACCTCTTTTTGCAGTAAGGTGGTGTACTCAAGATGAGCTAGACAGTAATAACAAAGCAACAAAAGTTTTTGATCCTCGATACAGTCATATGATTAGTATTACTGAACCTGAAGGAATTGAGACACTTGAACTTGTACCTTATGGAATTTTTGTAACTATGGATACAACTAAGTTAGTTATAAGAAAATTCATGAAAGCAGGTAGTGATGATGTAAATTACGCATACATAATTTTTAAAGAGCCCGATTTCACAGGAGGACTGGGACTATGATATATCATATATTTTTTGACAGTAATAAAGACATAGCGTGGTCATGCACTGCGCCAGTTACTGATGCAATAAAAACAGAGCAAAAATCAACACACAATTATGACTATTTACAGTATGATTGTGATCATGTGCCTAATGGAGAAGACTGGTACATTAATTCAGACGGAGACGCAGTTGTAGAAAAAACAGTATTTAACCCCACATTTAGTACATCTACAGCAAGTCTGGATAGTGTTATAAATGTAACAGGGTTACCTGCAGGAACAGAAGTATTTTTAGATGGCACATCAGCAGGAACAATGTCAGATACAACTTTAACATTAACAGCACAAGAAGCAGGTAGTTTTGAGGTAGAGTTTAAAAAAGATAAATATAAAGACTACTATAAATTAATAACAATATCGAGGTACTCATCATGAATGTAAATTTAGCAAAAAGCGGAGCAACCACACAAACAAAAAGAGCGTCTTACTATGAAACTTTGACAGACCAGTTAGATAAGCTATATCACGATATAGATAATGGCAAACTAGGAGAGGACGCAAAAACGTCTACTTTTTATCTAGGTAGGAAAGCAGTAAAGGATAAATATCCCAAAGGATAAAGGGTAGCGACTTCACATTCCAAAAACAGTTCTTGACATCACTGGTAAATTTTTGGTATAATTAACAGATTGGAGGTAATAGAAAAAT
>TARA_R100001443_G_scaffold73428_1_pt1 | contig 15968 bp, 11 predicted proteins | sample TARA_R100001443 | Tara Oceans TARA_R100001443 (sample SAMEA2622142) | marine metagenome | biome: marine biome (ENVO:00000447); feature: deep chlorophyll maximum layer (ENVO:xxxxxxxx); material: "saline water (ENVO:00002010), including plankton (ENVO:xxxxxxxx)" | depth 50 m
AATACTTACAATGATTTTTCTCCTACATCACCGGGTATGATGTTTATGGAACAAGCTTCTTATGTTAGTGATGTTATGTCTTTTTATTTAGATAATCAAATTCAAGAAACATTTACTCAATTTGCGAGACAATCAAATAATTTATATGAATTAGCTTATATGTTTGGATATAAGCCTAAAGTAACGGGAGCAGCTCAAGCAAGATTAGACTTATATCAACAAGTCCCAGCCATACTATCAGCTAGTGTATATGTCCCAGATTATAATTACGCTGTCACTATAGGTGAAAATACAACAGCTAAATCAGCTTTAAATAACGATAATACTTTTTTAATATCAGATGCTTGTGATTTTACATTTTCAAGTTCATTAGATCCTACAGGTGTATCAATATATAAAGCAGCAGGTGCTAACCCAACTTTTTTCCTATTACAAAAATCTAGAAACTCAATATCAGCTACAATAAAAGAAACCAAGTTCACATTTGGGGAACATGAAAAATTCCCAACAGTAGATTTAGAGGGTAATCAAATAATAGGAATATTAGATATTATAGATTCAGACGGAAATAAATGGTCTGAGGTAGATTATTTAGGACAAGAAATGGTTTATAATAATATTAAAAATACAAACCCAAATGATCCAAATAATATAGTAGATGCTGGAGAAGTTCCTTTTTTATTACAATTAAAAAAAGTACAAAGACGTTTTGCTACAAGATTTACATCACCAAATACTCTTCAAATTCAATTTGGAGCCGGAAACCCAGCTGATACTGATGAATTAATAACACCAAATCAAAATAATGTAGGTATAGGTTTACCATTTGAACAAGATAAACTTACAACAGCATATTCACCAACAAATTTTTTATTCACAAAAACTTACGGTATAGCCCCAACTGATACTACTCTAACAGTAAGATATTTAACTGGTGGTGGTGTAAGTGCTAATGTACCTGCTGGAGATTTAAAATCTCTATCAGAAAATACAATTACATTTAATCAACCTAACTTAAATCCAACAACAGCAGATGCAATTTTTGCATCAGTAGCTGTTACAAACCCACAAGCTGCAGATGGTGGCCAGGCAGGTGATACAAAAGAAGATATTAGACAAAATACATTAATGCAAATAGCAACTCAACAAAGAACAGTTACTTTAGATGATTATATAGCTAGAACTTTAAGTATGCCTTCTAAATTTGGAACTATATCTAAAGTATATATTGAAAAACCACAATTAACGGATAGTCAAGTTTCTACAATTGAAACTTTAAATTTATTCGCATTATCAAAAAATAGTAGAGGATATTTAACAACACCAACTACAGCATTAAAAAATAACATTAGAACTTATTTATCACAATATAGAATGATTGGTGATAATATTGAAATAAGGGATGGTTTTATTATTAATATAGCCATAGATTTTGAAATTATAGTTTTACCTAATTTTAATAATAGTGATGTTATATTAAAATGTATTGACTCATTAAAAGAATTTTTTAATATAGAAAATTGGCAAATGAATCAACCTATTTTATTAAGAGATTTATATGTAAGATTAGATAAAGTTAGTGGGGTCCAAACAGTTAAAAATATTATTATTACAAATAAAGCAGGAACAACTCAAGGATATTCTCCGTATGCTTATGATATTTCATCTGCTACAACAAATTTAGTTATATACCCAAGTTTAGATCCTTGTATTTTTGAAGTTAAATACCCTAATAGAGATATTAAAGGTAGAGTAGTACCATTATAAAATTTAAATTATGCCATTATCAACAGTATTTTTAAGTCAATCATTAGGGAGAACTAATCTAGATGTTAGTAACCCTCAACCTTCAGGAGGTCCAAATAATTTTCCTAATTATAATCACCAACATACTTATTCACCAACTAATACCTACCTAAATTCAAGTACCCCAGGAGGTAATGGATCAGGAAACATTAGTTTACAATCAAGTGTTAATAGTGATTTCGGAATAAGTAACATTACATTAAAACCTAATAATGTCTTTAAAGACGGAACTAATTTAGATTTAGAAAACCCGGATCCACTAGGAGGACCAAACAGACATAGTGCTGGGGCTTCAAATATCCCATCAGGGTTTTACCAGACAACAACAACTCAAGGCCCATTAATGAGTCTTTCAGGTAGTATTATAAATAATATGTTACATCAATTTACACCCAATGGTACTAAATATGAAGATTCATTCACACCAGATCAATTACCAGACAATTCAACATTTTAATCATGGCAGTTTACAAATTATTTCCATATAAAGACGCAACATTATATTCATTATACCCTGATATGAATACAGGAATAGATCCTATAACATCTATTACAAACTTAAATATAGCTATTAATTCATCACCTAGAGTATCTAGATTTTTAACTGAGTTTGTCCAAGAAGAAATAGAGGATATTATTAATAATAAAATATCAGGCTCACAATGGGATGTAGACTTCAGATCATTTATAGCTACAGCTGAAGGAATTGTAGAAGCTACTGATTTATCAGTTCATCCTTTAGCTCAATCTTGGTTTAATGGAACAGGAACTTATTTAGATGTACCACAAACAACAGATGGATGTTCTTGGAATTCACCAGATTTTAAAGACTCAGGAGTTACCTGGTCTTCAAGTGGTACAGATAGTACTGATAATTACGTTACTAGTTCTTATAATTTAACTTATGCTAATGCTGGTGGTGGTGCTTGGTATTTAAGTGGATCTGATGGTACTTTATATGCTGTAACTCAATCATTTGATACTAGATCAACAAAAGATTTAAAAGTAAATGCTAAAACCGTAGTAGAAAAATGGTACAGTGGTTCATTTGCTAATAATGGTTTTATAACAAAGTGGGAGGATAATGTTGAATTTAACCCAAGTACTCAAATACAACCAGTAATGCAATTTTATAGTGTTGATACTAATACTATATACCCACCACAATTAGAATTCAAATGGGATGATTACTCAACAGTATTAACAGGTTCAGCTACATCTAGTATTGTAGGAACAACAAATTTAGCTACTTCATTAGCTGAAAATCCTGGATATTTCACACCTGAAAGTGTAAATAGATTTAGGTTTAATTTAGCACCCAAATACCCAAAACCAATTTGGACAACATCTTCACTATTTACTAAAGTTCATTATTTACCTACTTCTTCACAGTATGCTGTAAAAGATTTGGATACCAACGAATTTGTTATTAATTTCGATAACAATTATACAAAATTAAGTTCTGATGAAAAAGGAAATTATTTTGATTTATATATGAATGGGTTAGAACCAGAAAGATATTATAAAATATGTATTAAAACTAATATAAATGGTTCAACTTTGATATTAGATGATAATTATTATTTTAAAGTTGTAAATGCATTATAATGGATAAAGATATAAAATTAAATAAAGAAGTATTTTATAAAAGATCTTATAAAAAAACAATTGACACTAATTTTAAACAATTAGGGGTTGTACCTATTCAAGACCAAATTGATGCTCAACCAACAGTTCAAGAATTTTTTGATATGTATAATACTTTATTTTATCAAATTAATGAGTTAGGACCAACTAATTCCCATGAATTTTTAATTAAAACTAGTCAAGAATATATAGGAGATGAAGTTAATGATGAATTAATAGATGCTTTGCAAGATGAAATAGCAGGTTTGAGAAAAGAATTATTACGAGCTCAACAGGATTTTGCTAAGGAATTACTAGCACTACAAGAAGTAGCAACCACAGAAATCCCAGACATAGATATACCAGAAACTCCATAAGATGGCTGAAGTAAATAGAATAGAACCCACAACATTTGAAACTCAAAATTATTTAAATAAAGATTCAAATTTAATCCAACAATTTGAAATTGATACTTCTTTAATTAATTCTAGTTATATAGAATTTTTTATCTATAATAACAGCAAACAACTTCTATACAAGGATTTTAATTATAAAGGCTATAAAACATCAATAACCCAACCAGGTACAAGTAATGTTTCTACATTATCTGTCGACCCAGAATTTGATATAACATCAAATAGTTATACTAGTGGAACTTATGTAGCTTATTATAATTTCTTAACTAGAAGAATAGGAGATACTTTAAACAACCTCTTCATTAAGGAAATATCATCAGATAGAAAAGAAATAAGATTAGATACTACAATTTTATCAAATTTAGAATTAACAATTCAAACTCAAACCTTTGTAACATTTAGAGAAAATTCTGATTATTTTGTAGACTTTTATCTTAATTTTGGTGATAATCAATTAATCATAGCTAATAATATAAGGTTAGAAGATGAAGGAACTGATGATCCTACAATATTAGTTAAATTATATGAACCTTTACCTTCAAATATAAATTTAAAAGATGAATTGTGGGTTGTTACAACTTTAAATGAACCCGAAGCTTTTAGGGTAACATACCCAAACGAACCTATAGTAATTAATGATACTATTCAAATTCAAGGTCCAAATAATAATATTTCATTAAAAGATCAAATTAATAATTCATCTCAATTATTATCATATAGTGATATAATAAGTGGAGCTCCTTCAAGTTCAATAAGCCAAATAGATAGTTTATTAGAAGAATCTTCTATTAGTATAAGTGTAGATTATACTAATTTTAATGATTTTATTCATTTTAGTTCATTACAAACCCGATTAGAAAATTTTTATTATAAAGTTCAATTAATAGAAAACTACACATCAGAATCACAAGCATTAAATAATATAACTAGTTCTAATACAAGTATAACATTATTAGAATCTAAAAAATCAGAAGTAATTAAAAACTTTGATAAATTTGAATATTTTATGTATTATGATAGTGGTTCAATGAACTCATGGCCCAAATCTAATACAGAACCACCATATATTTTATATCCATCAACTAGTTCACAAGTTTTAACTTGGTTTGGAACTGATGATGAATCTAGTTCTAATTATGGGGGATTAATTTTATCTGCTTCTAATTTTGATAACCAAAATAATAATGAACTTAAAAAGGCAATACCTGAATATTTGAGAGAAAACTTAGATAATCAACAATATGATTTATTTGTTGATATGGTTGCTCAATATTATGATAATGTTTGGTTATATACAAAAGATGTTACTCAAAAATATAACGCAGATAATAGATTAGATTTTGGTGTTTCAAAAGATTTAGTATCTAAAGCTATAACTGATTTTGGGATTAAATTATATCAAAATAATTTTTCAAACCAAGATTTATACACAGCATTTTTAGGATTAACCCCTAGTGGTAGTTTATTCCCTTTCCCTGAGATAACAGGATCAAGACCAGTTCCAACAGGAATGGAATTTGTAGACACCTTAATATCAGCATCCAATGATGTTATACCTTTAGATGATACTAATAAATCATTATATAAAAGAATATATCATAATATACCATATTTACTAAATTCAAAAGGAACTATAGCTGGGTTACGAGCATTAATAACATCATATGGCATACCTGATACTATACTTAAAATATCTGAATTTGGTGGTAAAGATCAAGTAAATGCTAATGATTATGATTTATATTTCAATAATTTTAATTATGCTCTAGGAGTAGGACCTGACCCTATTAATGGAAATTTTTTAAGTAGTTCATTTGTTTTTAATAGTGATTTTAATGCTACTAGCAATAGACCAAAAACTATAGAGTTTAGGTTTAAAGCCGAAGAAATAACTTCAGCAATTTCACCTTTTGGGTTAACAAATTTATCCCAATCTTTATTTACTCTAGAATACCCCACAGGAGGGCAATTCTTAGATATAGTATTAGAATATACCGGATCAGGTTTAGCTACAGGATCATATAGAGGTTCTGATATACATCCAGAATACCAATATGGTAACTTAAAAATAATTCCATTTACAGGAACACCCACTACATCAGCTAGTATATATTTACCATTTTTTGATGGAGGTTGGTGGTCTGTTAAATTAGATCATGATTTAGCATTTAAGTTTATTATGAGTGCTGGTAATTCAATATATAATGGCTCAGATGGGACTTCAATAGGTTATTTTGATACAACAACAGTAAATGGTTCACATGCGGGTTATGCTAATGATACTAAAATGTATTTAGCAACATCTTCTTTATATCCTGGATTTTCTGGTTCTGTACAAGAATTAAGATGTTATAATACACAATTAAGTGAAAGTGTATTTAAGGATTATATAATGAATCCTTTATCTTTTGAAGGTAATAAAGGAGAAAGAAAAAAACAATTACCTGATGTTAATAGTTCCCCTAATCAATTAATGTTTAGAGCAGCTTTAGGAAGTGAACTAGATATAACTTCAACTTCATCCATACATCCTAAAGTCACAGGTTCTTGGGTAACTACCTCATCATTTAATTCTAATAGTGATTTTTATTTACATTCTCCTTCTACATATACACCAAATGAAGAAATATTCTTTTTAGATCAACCCGCGGTAGGTATAAAAAATAGAATTAATGATAAAATTAGATATGAGGATAATGTCTTACCTTCAGGTGATACACTATCAGCATATAGAAGAATTTCACAACAACCAGTAACTAGTGCTTCATATACAGATAATATAAATTACTTAGAGATAGCATTTTCACCTCAAAACCAAATTAATGACGATATTATAGGACAAATGGGTCATTTTAATGTGGGTGATTATATAGGAGACCCTAGAGATAGATTTACAGGAAATAATTATCCTGATTTAAATAATTTAAGTGAAGAGTATTTTAAAAAATATATTAAAAATTATGATTTAGTAGATTTTGTTAGATTAATTAAGTTTTTTGATAACTCATTGTTTAAAATGATCAAAAACTTTATTCCTACAAGAACAAGTCTAGCATCAGGATTAGTAGTAAAACAACATTTATTAGAAAGAAACAAATATCCACAACCTCAAACATCATATGATGATAAAATACAATACACAGGTTCTATAGAAACTGCTTTTATATCTGGGGGTACTGGAGGAGTGTTAGATGTATTTAATAGTACAACAACCTCTCCATCTGGATCTTTAGGTAGTGGTCCTAATAATAGATTTGATTTAACTCAAAGTTTTGTTGAAACTTTTTTAAATCTATCAGGTTCTTCTCCTAAAACAAGTGATTCACAATATGAGTTTTATGATGGTGAATTTAGCGGTTCTATAATATTAGTTACAGATGGAGAATTAAATTCTGGTTGTGATTGGGCTAAAAATGTTAATGTCAATGGTGTAGATATTGATGGGATAAGAAGTTATAGTTATAATAATGTCCCATTTGATTTTCCTGGTAATAGTGGGGCTTACCTCAACGCCTTTTTGGATGCTAATAATAAACCAACAAATGGGTATATTCAAACTTGGTATGATGAAAATCCATTTGGTACACAATTTGCAGCTTATGCTCCATTACCACCCGCAGTCATTGTTCCTCCAATAGGTGGAGGGGGAGCGACAGGTGCTGGACCCGGTGGTGGTGGTTATGGAGTTGGAGGATAAGATATATTAAATTAAAATGAAAAATATTTATAATAAATAAAAGTTATTAATGGCTGAATTAAAATACATAAAAATAGCAAAAATAGATAGTAATGGAATTGATCTATCAACAACCCTTACTTCCTTAGCTCAAATAATATTACCTTTATCAACAGGAAATAAAATATATGTTATATTAACTTCAACAGAATTTCCTGATTATTTCTTATTTGGGGTTAAAGCCCCAGATACTGATGATATCCCAGCCCCAGACCATACAAAAATAGAAGAATATGTATTTTCAGGCTCAATGGATACCACACAATATGTAGCTAGTTCTGGTCAAAGTCAAACTTTGATCCCAATTGGAACAGTTATTGAAGATAATTTAAATTTTATAGGTAGTGGTTCTTGGGATAATTCAGGTTATGGTACTAACTTCCAACCTGTAAATAATCTCTATTTTATAAATACTATTACACAAAAAGATATAACCGTTAAACTTCAAGGTACTTTAACAACAACAGCTTCCCCTACTTTACCCTTATCAATACAAGTAAGATTATATAATAATGATGGTACTACTATAGCCACAGGATTAATAGCAGAATTTTCAACCGCTGATACAGCTACAGGTGCTATAAACATATCAGGCACTATCCCAGCTGCTGAAGCATTACCAGGTAGTTTTATAGCAGTTAAACTTTCAGGGGCTAATGGTAATGTAGGTCCACGCTTTGCTCAATTTTCAAGTGATGCTAGATTATTAATATCATCAGCTACTACATCAACCCAACCAACTGAGTTAATTTTAGAACCCTATTTATCTCAATATTTTCCTAATTCTGATTGTGATGTTTTACAAGGAGAAGTAGAAGGTGAAAGACCAAATCCATTTTTACAAGATGTAGATTACTCAACATCCCAAACAATACCAGTTAATGTTATATCTTTAATTAGTGGTAGTGCCACAAGAGCAACAGTACCAGAATCTTTTTATACACAATTAACATCAATTACACCAAGATATTTAGGAGCAAAAAACCAATCAGAGAAAATTAATGTTTGGACTTCTTCATCATTTAACATAGGAAATTATGGTAATACAAGTCCTATAGAAATTGATAGTATTAATATATTTGAATTTGCATGGGGTGGTGGAACATCTCCAGAAATTCTAGGTTGGGGTGGTATGAAAATGAGTAATATACTTCAAGTCAATACCACATCCTCAGTTAGAGTTATTAATAAATCATCTGGGGTTCAAGAAAAATTATATGATGATTACCGTCTCCAAAGTACTTCACTACCAGTTATGCAAAGTTATAGAAGATCAACTGATCCCTTAGACCCAGTACCTTCCATTAGAGCTATTGATATTGGGGCGGGATCATCAGCTATTCGATATGTTTGGCAAGTATCACAATCTAGGGGTGAATTTTACACCACTTTAAATAATGTAGTTCCTATAAATACTAAAATACAAATTGGATCATATGGTATAAACCAAGCTGATAATCCAATAATACCTCCATCTACTAAAATAGCAGCATTAGGTTTTGCGGCACCAGGTAAAAGTAGTTATATATTTACATCATCATATGATGATGGTATTGTGACTGGAGATAACCCAACTGCATCTAACCCCTTAGTTAAATATATATCAGGTTCTTATGGAGTTGTTAAATCAAACCAACCAGGTCTAATGATTTTTAATTGGAATAATGATATAAGTAAAGTAAAGAAAAACCAAGATGGGTATTATCAAGCAGGAACTACAACAAAACTCACAACCACAAAAGTTATAAATGATGTAAATGCGGGTTTAACAAGAGGAGAAAGGTGGTTTTTAACTATATTCAGAGAATTAAACAGTGCGGGTTCAACAGGTACTTTAGAAGATGCTTTAACATTAGGTGAAAATTTAATACCTTTTAATTATGGATATGATGAAAAAGATGAAAATGGTAATTATCCATATCCTTTAGCTAATAGAGGAGTATATGAACTTACAGGTACAGACCCGAGTTTTAGTTCAGTTTATGATATGAATCCTGTATTTTTTACAATAACACCACCAATAAAATTTGGAATAGAATCTGGTTCTTCAGGCCAAGTTATCAACCAAATTAATATAGGGGATTCTGTATCAACTGAAAATAACCAATACCCAGATTCTCCAACTAATGGTCTTGGAATGTTAATGTGGAAAGCTGTTGGTAAGGATCAATTAACAGGAGAAGATTATGTACTTATACAAGATAATATAGGAGGAGTAGGTCAAGGATATTTTACAACAGAATTTATAACCGAAGAAATTCAAAATAACATTGAAAAAATAACAAAAGAATTTGGTTCAAACAAAACTTAAAATACAGTTTGGATTAGAAATTAATAATACATATATTTATAACATATAATTAAACAAAAATGGGATATTTAAACAATCAAGTTATAACAGTTGATGCTATCTTAACAAAAAAAGGTAGAGAGTTGTTAGCACAAAACAATGGTTCCTTCAGAATCACACAATTTTCCTTAGCAGATGATGAAATAGATTATACTTTATATAATCCAAACAATGCTTCAGGTTCTGCTTTTTATGGACAGGCTTTAGAAAACATGCCTTTACTAGAAGCATTTCCTGATGAAAATCAAATAATGAAGTACAAATTAGCAACCCTACCAAGGGGTACAGCAGTTTTACCAGTTATAGATTTAGGATTTCCTTCTATATCTTTAGCTCAAGGTTCACCATTAACAATAGAACCATCAACATTAAACTATTTAGGAAATTCTCAAGCTTTTGAAACATCAGGATATTCAGCTACTATAGGAGATGTGAGAACTATGGCTACTTTTACAGGTGTAGGCATTCAAAGCACAGCAGCTACAAACCAAAATACATCATCAACAACAACTTTAGGTACAAATGTATCCTCAACAGTTATAGGAACTCAAATTAATTTAAGAGCAACAACTGTAAATACTTTATTTGGAAGTAATGCTACATTACAAACAACATTAACAGTGGTAGGACTGGATAGTGGAGCTAGAATAACAATACCTATCACAATAACACAATCAACATTATAAAAATATTAAAAAATGGGATTTAAAAGTTTAGATGCTCAAGATTTTGTTGTAAGTGCTGACTCAGTACAATCAACAGCATGGTCAACAGATGTGCCAACTCTAACACAGTTTTATACTTCATCAGTTCAAGCAGGTGGAAGTTCAGGAGATTATTATTTAAGTGTATACCAATCAGACCCAGCTACAGATTCTAATGCTGCGGTTCAATTTGATATAGCTTATGGAAATTATTTAGGAAGTGGAAGTAGTTATTATAACTCTTTATATCCACATTTAACACCATCTTCAACAACTTATGGTCAATATAGAACTATGATTTTAGAAGATGAAAATGCTAAATTTATATATGGGGGAGGTAATAATTCATATATACCTGAAGATTTTTATGCTTTATCAATTGAAAGATCAAGGTACAAAGAAAAATTATTCCCCTCTACATTTAACTTACAATTAACTGGACCTGGAGGTACAATACAATTAACAAACGATTCAAGATCTACTCAAACTTCTACTTTTATAGGCTCAACACGAGTATACCAAGTTATATCAGGTTCAAATGGAATGCCTTATAATACATCAGGTTATATACCAGGTTCAGGTTCATTTGGTTTATTCTTTCCTGAGATTGGAACCATTTTATTAAACCCAGATGCTTTAAGTGAAGCGGTTGCAATATCAACACTTAGAAGTTCAGGTTTAACAAACGGATTAAATAATCAAAACTTTTATAAAAGAATAGAAGCTGGAGGAGGTTTCACATTAAACGCAGAAGAAACCATAACATCAGATTATGTTTTTATTAGAGCAAGAAACTCAGAGTTTAATTATTCAACAAACCCTTCATATATATCAGGATCAACAGGTGAATTAATATACTCAGAATTTATAAATAATCCTCAAGTATATTTAACAACTGTTGGAATGTATAATGACGCTAATGAATGTGTAGCGGTAGCCAAACTTTCAAAACCATTATTAAAAGATTTTACTAAAGAAGCTTTAGTAAGAGTTAAATTAGATTTTTAGGATGAATGAGTGCTTTCAAGTCATTAACCACATCGGATGTTGTTGTAACCCCATTTAAAGTAAGTAAAAAATTTACTTTTAAAGGAACTACTCAACTTACTTCTAACCCAGTAGGAATAGATAGATTTAAAGGTAAAAACATTCCTTACATATCCGGTTCTAATTTAACAGGTTATATTAAAAAATACTCAGAACCCTTAATATACGAATCAGCCAAACAATTATATTATACAAACTATTTAAGAGGAGAAAATGGCTCACCAGCTTTTACTTCATCAATTGGTATAGATGGTGTTAGGAGGGGGCAAGGAGGTAGTGAATCCCAACCAGCATATGTTAATTATTTAGATAACACTTTAGAAGCAGATAGACATTTCCCAACTGGATCTGGTGATTTTATAGGGGTTATTTCTATACCCTCAAATTTATATGGTGAGAATATCAAACCAGGTTCTTTTTCATTTGAGTCTTCAGGTTCAACTAACAATAAAATAACAGATGATGGTGAAGGAAGATTATTTAATAATGGAATTAAAGTAGGAGAAATAATTTATCAACATGGTTTAATAATATTAACAACTTATGGAGGTTCAATACCTTCAAGTAGTTATGATAATTTTGACACAGCAATATATGGAACAGCTCTTTATTCACAAACTGATGAACAAGAACTAGATGAGTTTTTATCTTGCAGTATTGTTACTTGTTCATTTCAAAGTACTAATACTGTATATGAATCACAATATAAATGTACTTTTAATCCTAGTGAATATAATTACACACAAAACCCATCAGCCATATCAAGTAGTTTAAATAGTGGTATATTATATGATTTTCTAACAGGTTCTTATTTTCAACCCTATATAACCACAGTTGGGTTATATAATAATGCAAACCAATTAGTAGCTGTAGGGAAACTAGCTCAACCTTTACAAAGCTCTAATGTTACTGATACTACTATATTAGTTAACTTAGACTTATAATATTTATAAACATGGCAAAAAGATTAGATAAAATAGGAGTACAAACCGGAGAAATAATTTTTGCCCATGAGGTATCACAATCAATTGATGCTTTCACTGGGTATGAAGCTTACGACATTAACCTTTCAGGATCTTTAAATGTTACGGGTTCAACAAAAATAGTAGGAAATACTTCATTAACAGGCTCTTTAAATACAATAGGACCTGTTATTTTTGACAACAATACAACAGATACATTTATTAAAAATGGTTATTTAAAAATAACATCAGCAAATGATGCTGGCCTCCAACCAGGTATTCAACTAAAACATCCAAGTACAGACCCAGAAAACGGTTTAAATATTACATTCTCAACAAATGGTAATGGTAATACTGCTGAAATTCAAGGTATTTCTGATAATCAACTAAGAATATCAACAGCAGGTAGACCAAGATTATATATTACAGCTTCTGATACTGGTGGAACAATAGAAAAAACAAGAATAGGAGTAGCTACTAGCCAACCAGAAACTACACTTCATGTTCTGGGTAATAGTACTCTAGGGGACGCTACTAATTCTACTCTCGTTAATCAAACAGTATTAAACGTAATGTCATCAGCTTCAAACTCAGACATGGTAAGTTTATACAACAATCAAAACCCCAAAGTAAAAATTATTCAATTAACAGAATTAGGTACTGGGAATAGTTTAATTGATATGTTAGATTACTCAGGTAGTCTTTGTAATCGTTTTAGGGCAGGTGACGGACATAGTCATTTCTCAAGAGGGGTTACAATAGGAGATACATCATCTCCAGGTTTTTATAATTTATTTGTTTCTGGTTCTCAAAAAATTTCAAAGACACTAGAAATAGATAGAAAAGCTGAAAAAGAAGGAGAACAAGCAGTAATAATATCAGGCTCTGCTGTATTATCTTTACCATCAGGTTCTAAAGGTCGCCAAGATTTTCAAATTATGGGAGCCCATATGGTAGAAATACCTTATAACCAAGAAGAAACATTTTATGATGATGATTATATTGATTTATATTACGCTGACCCTGAACTTAAATGTACTATTCTAGCTAATCCATTATCTGGAGATGTTAACATTGTGTATAATAATGAAGGTACATATTCATATTTTGATAAATTAGCAGCAGATGGTCAATTTGATATTGACACTAATTTTGGTGATAATGAAACAGGTATAATTACTATTAAGTCTCCTCAAGATTCAAACTATCCATTCTATAGAATAACAGTTGTAAGAGCTGATGGAACTGTATATGGTGTTGATAGAATGTATGCTATAATAGAAAAACTTTTTAAACCTCAACCTATTTAAATTTAAATTATGCCCGAAATAGATTCTACCCCAGAAAATAACGAAACAACAGTTACTGTAGCCGCAGAAGCAGGAACAGAAGCAAAGTCTTCTGAAGACGCAACCTCAGATGGGAAAGGGAATGAAGAAACTACAGGTGATGGTAATACAAACAAATCAACAACTACTTCAGATTTATTAAATCAATGGGTTGTCCATGCTGTTGTAAAAATAAGAGATAATGTTAAAAAACAAACCAATACTATTAAAGTTGTACATGTAATATTAGCTAATGATGAAAATGAAGCCGAAGAAGCTTTAAATAAACATTATAATGAACAAAATAGTGACCGTTTATTTCATAAATCAAGAATAAGAAGTATGCATCCTGTAATACAATCAGAAAATTATGTTATAAGCACACCAGAAGATCCAACACCAGACCCACTTCCAGAACCAAGGCTTACAGATATGAGCCCTACACAAGCAGAAAAGGGAAAAACAGTGACTATTACATTTACTGGGGCAGATGTAACATTTAGTCCAAGTACTTTACTAAATCAAGAATGGATTACAAATAATAGTGTAGATAAACTTATTTATACTCTTAACTCAGTAGAAACATCAGCTACAGGTACAGTAGTAGCATTTAATATTACAATAGATGAAACCACTCCTGAAGGAGAATATGTTTTAGGAACTAGAAATGATGAAAATGGTGATTTATTATACCCATTAGGTCCTTTTATAGTACTACCCCCAACACTTGATGAAGATGGTGATGATGGTGATAAAATAGATGGTGACGATACAATCCCAGATCCAGACCCAACCCCAGATCCAGATGGTGATTCCGCAGATGAAGATGGAGGAGATAGAACAGATGGTAACTCAGGAGATGATAACACTGGTGATGATACAACCCCAGACCCAACCCCAGATCCAGATGGTGATTCAGCAGATGAAGATGGAGGAGATAGAATAGACGGTAACTCAGGAGATGATAACTCAGGAGATGATAACTCAGGAGATGATAACACTGGAGATGATAACACTGGAGACGATACTACAAACCAAAACCTCTTTGTTGTAAATATAATAGAAGATAGTAACAGAGAAAATAAATATACTATTGATGGAGTACAACAACCTACTTTAACTTTATTTAGAGGATCTACTTACATTTTTGATGCTTCAAGAATTAATAAAGCCCATCCTTTCCAAATAGATATCATAGCAGATTCTGGAAACAATATAAATGAGGCTGTTGCTGGACCAAATGATAGTATTGTATTAACAATACCACAAAATTATTTTTATAATAAACTTTTTTACTATTGTAGCAAACATGGAGCTATGGGTGGAACCATTCAGGTACAAACACCTTAAATATTAACCAAAACATTTATATGAATTGGACTTATCATGGAGATGAAATAACTGAATATTCTCAATTTCCAAAAAACACATTTGGATTTATATATAGAATAACACATATACCTTCTGGAAAATCTTATATAGGTAAAAAAGTACTTATACATAATCGTAAAGTAAAAGTAACTAAAAAAGATTTAGCAATGTATGAAGGTGTTAAAGGCAGAAAACCAACCCACAAACGTGTTAGTAAAGAATCAGATTGGAAAACTTATTATGGTTCTAATAAACCTCTTTTAGAGCTAATAAAATCAGAACCTATAGAAAATTTTGAAAAGTGTATATTAAAAATAGCACCAAACAAAAAACTTCTTACTTATTATGAAACACAAACCCAATTTGTTTATCAAGTTTTAGAAAATCCAGATAAATATTTTAATGATAATATTTTAGGTAAGTTTTTTACAAAAGATTTGGCATCCCAATAAATTAATGTTATATTAAACACTGTGATAAATGAACTATTAGTTAATTTAGTTGATACTGTTATAGGTAATGGTAAAAGAACAGCCAGAGGTAATAAATCTTATCACTGTCCATTCTGCAATCATCATAAACCAAAACTAGAAATTAACTTTACAGAAAATAAAAAAGGACA
>TARA_R100001443_G_scaffold16998_1_pt1 | contig 15960 bp, 8 predicted proteins | sample TARA_R100001443 | Tara Oceans TARA_R100001443 (sample SAMEA2622142) | marine metagenome | biome: marine biome (ENVO:00000447); feature: deep chlorophyll maximum layer (ENVO:xxxxxxxx); material: "saline water (ENVO:00002010), including plankton (ENVO:xxxxxxxx)" | depth 50 m
AATCCTAAAATATCAGGAATAAAATCATCACCAGTTTCAATAATTAAATCTACACTATCATTTAATTTTACATCTCTATACTGAGTATATGCTGCTGATGCTGAAGCAGGTGGATTGATAGTAGTAGTTTCAGCTACAGTTAAAAGATCATCGGTATAATATACTACTGCTCCTGCACTACCTTCCGTCTCATCAATCGCTGTTCCTAATCCTGCACTTGTAATACCTTCTAATTGAGAACCATCACCAATATATTGAGTTGCACTTACAATACCAGCAACAGTCAGCATTTGGTTAGGAAGTTGAGTTCCTATACCAACTCTCTGATTAGCATTATCAATTTTTAGAATTGCACCTTCTGTACCAATTCCAGCAGCAAAATCTGATAATCTAGTTGCGTTCGTTATTGACATTATACTTTTTTAGGTATTTATGTGATTAGGCATGAGCATAATATATGTAACGATTTCCAGCTTTATTAACAGCAAGTTGATTTCCTATTAAAGTTACTCCAGAAGCAGTAGGTGTTACCCATCCAGTCGTTGTAGCCTGAGGATTTGCATTATTGATTGCTAATCGCTTATCAAAACCTCTTAAAGTGTCATGAACAGGCCAATATTCAGTAGCATCTATGTTTTTAAGTATGAAAAATCTTGGACTAAATCCAATATTTATAGGGTTTGCGTAATCTGATCCATCAAAATATCCAACCTTACTAATTGGGTTGTCATTAATATCATTTTCATCAGCAAAAAGCATAGCGATGTAATTTTGACCACTAGTGTTTACTGAGGAAAAAGTTCCTACACTAAAATGGGTTGCACTAGGAGCACCATCACCCCAAAAAACATTATCTGAACCAGAAAAAGAAAGGTTTTGGTCGGCTGTAGTATCAAGGTGTAAATAATAATTCCAAGGATTAGTACCACCATTAAGTCCTATATGTCCTGTTGCCCAATTCGTAGATGATGTTCTACTTTTTATCCAAATCATTTGTGGAGTTTGTCCAAGGCTATGCGGCACTGAACGACCCTGCCTTCCATTTCCCGTATAAGGAACAACATCTACTCCCTTCCCTCTTCTAAACATATATGCTATTGAACCGCTATTAGCCCAAGTTCCACCAATATATCCCTCCATACTATCCCACACATAATCAGCACTTGGTCCAGATTGAGCTTGGTGGTTACTTGTTTCTACATAAGTTCCTCCTGTTATACGTGAAGAAGACCACCAATCGTAAGTTGTGTTATAGTATTTTTCAAGTCCATAATCAACAGGGAACCCACTGTTGTATGAAGGAATAGTTCCACTAGCATTACCATAATCAATAGCAAATGATTTACTTGCTGCTACTACAGGTTTTCCTACATCACCATCAGGTCTTCGGATTGCAATATACATATAGGACTCACCACTACCATTTACTGACGCATCAGTAGTTTTTAATTGAAAACCTCTAGAATTAGGATCAATTATGTTTGATGCATTAGATTCTTGAGAATTTTGACTTGGAAATAATCTTCTATCATAACCACCATCATAATCAAAACCCCTCGCAGTATCCAACAATCTCCAATTTTGGGTAGCACCACCTACTGTATTCTTAATCAATAGGTATTGAAGTTCCCATCCAATCTCAACCGTTGGACCTGTAGCACTACCGTTTCCAATATAACCACCAGTCTTAATTATATTTTTATTCTCATCTGCACCAAACTTATAACCTTCTGGGTCATCGAATGGACTATCTGTGCTTGCTGCCGTGTTACCATAAGATGTTGGTACAACAGGTAAAACTGTACCTCCTGTAACTGAAGAATTATTGCAACATAAAAGTGTTGTGTTAGTTATGTCTGTTAATGGCTCGTAAAGAGGGTTAAATGATGATGTATAAACTGCTGTTCCTTTAACTATTCGTACATTCGAGAGTTGTCCATTTATATAATTACCATCTCTCACATTATATCCAATAAATAAACTATTACTTGTACTTAAACTTCTAGTTATATTATTAGTACCACCTGAATTAACTAATTTAACTCCGTCTACATAACAATAGACATAACCACTAGCTCTAGTAATTGCTACATGATGCCATTGCATATCATCAATATTGGCATCCCAAGCAGGTTCATCAAAACCCCCACCTGTTGCACTACTAAAATAAATTTTATTTGCATTGGTTCTAGTTCCTATTCTCCAAAGTCCCGTATCTGTGCCGCCAGTAGACTGCGTTCCAATAACTTGATTCCAATTACCTTGTGTTGTGCTATCCGCTTTCCACCAAAACTCAACAGTAAAATCACCTGTCCCAAGCTGATATGCACCATTACTACCTGTATTAGCAAAACCTAAATAATCACCCGACCCATCAAAATCAACAGATCTTGCAGTCGCAGCAGTACTTTCACCTCCTGCATAAACATAAGCTATAAATTCACTACCAGAACCATTGATGTATAGTGAAGTACCTACAGTAAAGTGTGTAGATGTCGGACTTGTATCATTCCAAAACGCAGTATTAGTTGATGCAACAGCAGAGGTGAATGATATAGCTTTTGTATTACCCATACTACGATGATAAATTCTCCAATCAGTTCCACTAGTGCTTGTAGACTTCACTATTATGCAACCAGGAACGCTACCTAAATTGTGTGGTATTTCTCTACCACCAACACCATCTCCAGTCCATGTAACAATATCAAAAAATCCTGTTTGTTTAGCAAAAGTCCATGCAACCGTATCTTGATTATTTGTATTTGGAGCATTATTTGCATTCATTCCAAGAGTAAACCCATTAGCATCAAAAGATATCATCTCTTCAGTAGCAGCATTAGTATCAGCTGCATTACCAGAGGTAGTAGAGAGAACTTTAGTATGTCCTTGTGTTGTACTATAAACTCCCCAAGGATCACCAGCAGTTCTAGCTTTAGTCATTACCATACCACCCCTAGCATCTTCAGTTCCAGTAAATGGACCAACAGCAAGTGCTTTAGGATCTCCAGTGTCTATAGTACCAGTACCTCCAACTGTTGCTGCCGCAGGATCTAGTACTGAAGGGATAACCGACTGACATCCTAAAAATACTGTATTAGTTACATTTGTAAGAGCCTCTGTTGGTGGTGTAAAGCTTGCTCCAGTATATAATGCTGTTCCTTTTATTACACGAACATTTGACAACAATCCAGTAAAATAATTTGATCCGCTACTTTGACCACCAAGTTTAAAAGTTTCGCTTGAATTATGAAAAGTCTCAGTTGTGCTTCTATTAGTGTTCCTAACACCATCTGTATAAGTTCTTAAATATCCTCCTGATCTTGATACTGCAACATGATGCCAATTCCCATCACTAATATCAGATCCCATAGCAGTAAAATAATTACTTCCATTAGTGCTAAAGAAAAAAGACCACCCAGTTCCAATATCCTGAGAAGCATACCTTATACACCAACCTAAATTACTACCCAATTGACCAAGTGCTGTATAATATCCATTAGTTCCTTGTTTACTTCTAATCCAACACTCAACAGTAAAATCACCATTACCAAAATCCCAATCTGCAGAATCTGGGTAACTTATTTGACTAGTTTCAAAATTAACACTGCCTCCAAAATTAGTAGTGCCAAGTCTTATACCATTCGCAATGTAATTTAATTTTCCAAGATTACTATTTCCTTTATAAAGAAATGTTGAATAAACATCGTCAACATAAACGGGGTCGGACTTTGCACCACCTGAAGTAAGCAGTAATTGTTGCTGATTGGGATCCATAGTTCTAGTTCACGTAATCGACAGATGAATTTGCTCTCCAACGTGTGCCACCATCATCAGTTATTAATGTAAATAATTGAGTCTTACCGTCTGTTAATGTTGGTGCTGTATCTGCAGGGAACTTAACTGCTGCTGGCCATGCAATTGAATTAGAACCATTACATGTTATTTCCACAGTCATTATGTAAGCACATCCAGTCGGAACATTAGAAAAAGCAAATGTTGTTGCTCCAGTTATAGTCTTTATAAAATAATTTCCTTGAGAACAATCTATAGTTGTACCCGATACTGTACTTATATTACTCTTATATGCACCAGTTACAGATGCTCCTGCACCTATCGTAGATATTCCTGCAACAACATTAACTCCACCTGCATCAATATTTACACCACCTGCATCAACATCAAGACCACCATTTAAAACTCTTATTCCTGCTCTGAATGTAGATAATCCAATAACATCTTGGTTAGTTACATCTTCGTATGTTAATGTCCCACCTACACTTACATTACCCGTAAAACTACCACTCGCAGCAGTCACACTCCCTGAAGAGCTGAAAGAAGCAGCAGTTACAATTCCTGTTGTGTTAATCGAAGCAGTGTTACTTAATCCACTAATACCACTAAGATTAGCACCATTTCCTTCAAAACTAGTAGCGGTTACGACACCAGTTACCTCAGCTCCGTGGGTAATATTAACAGCACCTGATGCTGCCTTATTAGTTATTTGATCAGCTCTAATTCTAGACATTACTATTCCAGATTGTTTCTTCTAGTTATTTATAGTATCAGGCATGAGCATAATATATGTATCTTTGACCACTAGCATTCACTGCAGTATCAGTACTATCAACACTGAAACCAGTTGAAGTTGGAGAAGTATTATGTGTACCACTATTAGATTGACCTCCAGCACCATTTAAAGTTAGTACTTCACTGTTAGTTCCTGAAGTCCATCCTCTAGTGGTGTCATACACAAACCAATCACCATGAGTCCAAGTAGTATTCTTTATTATTAAAAATCTTGGGGTAAACCCTGTTGTTTGAGTAAGTCCACTCACGCCTGTTCCATCATAATAACCACACTTACTGATGCCGTCAACGCTGGAGAAAAGCATAGCTATGTATTTTCTACCGTTTATATTTACATGACTAATAGCACCGAGAGTTACATGTGTTGAGGTTGGTGCTGTGTATTGCCACACTTCACCACCATTCTCTGCGGAAGTATTATTTAAAGCTAAACTCCAATTTTGTGGGTTTGTGCCATTGTTTAGACCTTTATGATATACAGCCCAATTATTCGTACCACCAGTCATCATCTTAGCCCATATCATCTCAGGAACTTGGTTCAATGAATGAGGCAGTTGGCGACCAGCAACTGAGTTTCCTTCCCAAGTCACCACATCCATTCCAGCATGGCGTTTAAATAGCCAAGCAAATCTAGTTCCGTCACCACCAGTATAATTACTCCAACCAGCTTGATAATCACTATTCTGATTTGAATTATATTGTTCCGCAAGATTCTGATTGGTTTCTAATCTTTCATTTGACACTAATCTAGCAATTGATGTCCAATCTGCTGTACCTGATTGATAACTACTTTTTTGTAATGCATAATCAACAACATGACCACTAGAATGATACAGAGGTGCGTTTACTGTTCCAAAAGTTGGAGTAAAGACTTCAGAACCTATTGTTGGTGGTTTTCCTACATAACCATCCTCTCTACGAATTGCAATATAAATGTAATTGTCATTTGAGTTATTTGTTTGCGTTGAATTCGATAAGCATTTAAATCCAGTAGGAGTAAAATTTAAATAAGGTTCAGAATCATTACCAGCACCATCACCCTCCGCATTGGTATTATTTGGTCTAAATTCATCAAGATACATATCTTGCCTTGCACTTGTTCTTATAGGATCGACAAGATACCAATCTTCAGCACCAGTTGTTCGTTTGATAAGTAACCATTGAGGTTCCCAACCCACGTAGACATCAGGACCGTTAGTCGATCCATTTCCAGTGTATTGTCCACATTTAACTATATTTTGATCTCCTTCTTCACCAAACTTGAATCCTTCTGGGTCATCGAAGGGGCTGTCTGTGCTTGCTGTTGGTAATAAACCACTATTACCAGAGACGCTAATCGTTCCAACTGTTGTACCTGTTACTGAAGAATTGTTTAAAGCTAAAAGTTTGGTATTGGTTATGCCTTTTAATGGCTCAGTTGGTACTCTGAATGCTGTTGTATAAACTGCTGTTCCTACAACAAGTCTTAAATTTGATATTTTACCATCGTAAGGATTAACGCCGTTCTCTCTACGACCCATGTAAAACAAGGTAAAATTATAATTAGTGCTATCAGAATACGTTCCACCTTCTTGCACACCATTAACATACATTCTAGATGTACCAGAACTTCTAACAATAGCGATGTGATGCCATTGATCTTTGCCTAGAGAAGTAGTACTTGTTATTCGTGCACTACCTCCTGACATATATTGGTGAGTCCCATCAGGCTGAATACGAGTAGACCAATCATTGTCGCTGTAATCAACTAAATTACTATAATTACCCGATGATGGGATTGTATCTGCCTTAAACCAATACTCTAAAGTGAAATCACTTGTACCTAGCGTATTATCAGAAGAATCAGACCAGCATACGTCACTACCATCAAAATCAACAGACCTTGCAGTCGCAGCAGTTGAAGGACCACCTGCAAATAGATAAGCTAAGTATGACTGACCACTTTCATTTGCTCCAAAACCAGGAGGACCACCATAGGAACCACCACCCGAAACATTATCTCCTACCTGAAATGTTGTTGCTGTAGGGGGGTTATTTGTAGGATCATTGAAGTATCTAGGGTCATTAGTTGCTTTAGCATTGGATAATTCTAAGTATATCGGACTACCTGAAATATCTCGATGCCAAACATACCAATTTCTATCTGGTGGACCTAAACCTTGAGTTAGTGACTTGACAATAATTAGACCAGGTGTGCAACCTAAATTATGATTTAAAGTCTGAGAACCACTGTTCCAAGCACTAGCATTCCCTGTGTAGGTAACAATATCAAAAAATGCTTCTGATTTTGCAAATGTATATGATTGATAAAATTGTCCATCAGTATTAAAGGCAGTATCATCACCAAGGTCAAACCCATCTGCATTAAAAGCTTTTACACCATTAGTTTCAGTAAACTGTGCATTTGAAAGATTTGTACACATAGCATTTTGGATTCCCCTGTTAGTATCAAACAGAAAATGTCCATATCCAGTAGTCTTTCTATTTTTTATCCAAACCAAACCACCTTTAACTTTATCAGCAGATAAAGTGAATGGACCAGAAGAACTCATTAGATCCTCATCAGTAGTACTGGGAATAATTGGTACTGGTGATACTGTATAACCTACAACTGATCTCTGATTACAACATAGTAATTTAGTATTTTCTATGTTTTCTAATGCCTTAGTTGGTGGACTAAATGGTGCTGTATAAACTGCTGTTCCTTTAACTATTCTAAAATCAGAAATCTTACCATCATAACTATTAGAAGCATAACTCCCTTGTCTTTGTCCTATAACTAATGGATTTGAATTACTACTAGAACTACCATAATTAGTGGTATCAGAATATGTTCCTTGAGATATACCATTAAGGTATAAAGTAGTCGTACTACTGTTCCTTACTAAAGCAACGTGTTGCCATTGAAGTAGTGGGACTGTTGCATTTGCTGATATTCTATTTGAACCATTTACCCAAAAATGTGTTATTCCACTGTTATCCATGTAGATAACTAAAGAATTAGTCGTACCTGTATTTGCTCCGTCAACTCTAAAATCTAATTGATGTGGCCAGTTACTATATCCATCACATCTCTGCCAAAACTCAATAGTAAAATCTCCAGTTCCAAAAGCTAAATCTGGACTGGTTGCAAGACTTAAATAATCGGTATGTCCATCAAATTGAACACCATATCCTAAACCAGCAGTACCTAACTTTATACCATTAGGAATAGAACGGTTAGCACTTTGACCATCATATAAATGAGATTGATAAACATCATTAACATAGGTCTTATCGCCACCTGCAGCACCAGCAGCACCCATTGCCAATCTTCGAGTAAAAATATCCATAGTGCTTAAGTTGTATAATCAGCCAGTGAACATCCTCTCCATCTTGATCCACCATCATCTGTTACAAACATTAGTAATGAAGTCTTTCCGTCTGTTAATGTTGGTGGTGTATCTGCTGGCCACTTAACCGTACCTGGCCATCCAATCGAAGACGAACCCCCAGTATGAGTTAATTCTAATGTAAATCCATAAGAAACTCCAGATGCTGGAGGATTATCAAATGTAAATGTTGTTGCACCACTTATTGTCTTTGTAAAATAATTACCTAATCGACAGTCAACAGATGCTGCTGCCATTGCAGTCACACTACCTGACTGTGCAGACATAGCACTGTTAGAACTGGTATTAACTGCATTACCCATGTATGGATGGTTTACACACTGATAATGAAGAACCGTAGGTGTATAATCATTAACAACTATCTGCGTATATGCACCAGCATTACCAGCAGTTCCATTATAAGTTACACCACCTTCATATAAACCTGTCTTATCTGCATTTAAATAAAACTTGATTGGATGAGTTGCATTACTACCATCTACTTGGTCAAACTTATATGTTCTACCAGGTGTGAGTGTAATGTATGGAGACTCTACTCCATCAATAGTATATCCACTACTACTACCGCTTCCATTATACCTATGTGCAGCAGTTTTAGTTATAACCTTAACAGTATAAGTTACAGTCGTTCCAAATGGAGCAGTTAACTCATTATATCCACTAACATCTCCAGCAAAACTTGTAGCAGTTACACTCCCTGCTAATGTAGTATTTCCATTTGCACTAATTGTTCCACCAGCACCTGCAACACCAAATTCAACACCTGCTCTGAATGTAGATAATCCAACAACATCTTGGTTAGTTACATCTTCATATGTAATAGTTCCACCAACTGATAGATTACCACCAATATTCAAATTGGTAAATGATAGAGAATCACCACTACCACTAAAAGATGTAGCAGTTGCAACACCAGTTACCACAGCACCATCAGGTAGATTTGGCGAACTACCTGCTATCCTACCTCTTAAATTACTTACTCTTAAGTCTGACATCAGAGATCTCCTAGTTGTAGTGCATCAATAACCATAGTTTTACCTGTACCAACAGTCATTCCAATACCATTTGCTACTATAATTTTTGGTATTACCGTCACGACATAACTGGTATTCACACCAGCATTGTCTGCATTGAAAACAATATTCTCATTAACGATTGCTTCACTATCAATGTAACTAAAGATAGAACTATTACCATCTGATAACTTGATAGCAGTTCCAATTCCACCTCCTCCACCACCTTGGATACTTATATCAATAGTATCACCATCAACCTTAAAAGTATTACCTGCTCCAATAAAGTTTAATGTCTTTGCAACACCAACACTATCACCAGCAGAACTAATTCCAATATATGATGCCTTTCCTCCTCCTGTCCGAACATCTAATGAACCAGTAACAGTTAAATTACCATGAATCGTTTGATCAGATGCAGCAGATTGAATTGCATTAGCAACTTTAAAATCTTCAAATACATGAAAATCAATTACATCTGCTAATACTGCAGGAGTAACTAAAGTTACTGTAGCACCATCAGTAGCAGTAAAATCTCTACCCTGAGTTAATTTCGCACCGTTACGATATACTGTTAAAGCATTAATATTATAACCACCAGTTACAGTAAATTGAGTCTGTCCTGAAGTAGCAGTTACGCTTATTATCTTAGAATCAATATTACCCGTAAGAGTGACTGGATTACCTATTCCCATCGTAACACTTTTTTAGATATTTATATTATCACGCATGAGCATAATATATGTATTTTTTTCCTGCATTACTTGATCCATCATGACCACCAACTAATTCAAACCCTGTTGCCGTTGGGGCTCCAAAATTATGAGATGTTTGAGAAGTGGTCGAATTTAATTGCAACCCATTATCATTACCTGATGTCCATCCTCTCAGCGTGTCTAACAGCCACCAAGACTGTCCATCTGTGTTATATTCTTTTATTATAACCATTCTGGGCTGAAATCCTGTGGTTATGGTCTGTGAAGTAGCTGATCCATCATAACTACCAACCTTACTAACTCCGTCAACGCTGGCGAATAGTATGGCTAATATATCTTCTGTGTTTCCATTAGTGTCGGCACTAGATCCAACACCGAAATATCCTGCTGTCGGTGCGGTTCCAAAAAAACTACTGTTGGAACGTTCGCCATCAGTATGATTTATGGTCATCTTATAGAGCCAAGGGTTAACCCCTCCATTGAAACCTTTATGATAGGAAGACCAATCTCTACCAGTAGTAGTTCTGTTCTTTATCCAAATCATCTCAGGAACTTTATTCAATGAGTGCGGAATTTGACGACCTGCTGTTGCATTTCCTGCATAAGTCACTACATCCATTCCAGCATGGCGTTTCCAGTGCCATGATTGCCAATTAGATCCATCACCAGATTTGCACCATCCAGCATTCCAATCATATGTAAATCCTGCATGGCCGCTTTCTGCGTCATGGGAATTTAATCGCAAATACTTTTGACCTGTTAAACGAGCAGCTGTATTTCGATGTTGTCCACTAGTGCCTGGTGTTGTCATAAAGGCAAAGTCAACAGGGAAGTTAGCATCAAAGTTAGGAATTTCAGAATTACCAGCACCAGTATCCGTAGTGAATACCTCAGTTCCTACCTCTACTGGTTTTCCTACATAACCATCAGATCTTCGGATGGCTACAAAAATATAATCGTTTGCATCTGCGTTAACACTTGAAGAAGTGGTTGTTATCTTGAAACCAGTTGATGTAAGTTCAAGTTTATCATCTGCATTGTATTCAGCATTAGGTAGATTTGCTTCTAAGTCTGCATCAGCACCACCATCTACAATACCTCTCATTGAATCAAATAGATGCCAGTTCGTAGTGCTACTAGAGTTTTTAATCAGTACCCACTGCGGTTCCCAACCTAAATTAATCTCAGGTCCGTTGGCGTTATTATTACCAAGATAACTACCCATCCTAATTATATTTTGACCTCCTTCCTCACCAAACTTGAAACCATCTGGATCATCAAATGGGCTATCTGTACTTGCTATTGGCTGACCATACTCCTGCACTGTGGATGGAACTACTGTTCCTCCTGTTGTTGAAGAGTTGTTACAAGCAAGTATTTTTACATTGCTTGCAGTAGCACCTTGAGAAGTAATTGTTAAAGGTTCAGTTGGTGGTCTAAATGATGATGTATAAAGTGCTTGACCCTTGGTCAAACGAAGATTAGATATTCTGCAAGTACTCTCAGTACCCAAAGCTGCATTAGCTGCTAAATGTAGGTCACTACTAGTAAAGTTTTGAGTTCCTGTATATGTAACACCAGCTTGAATACCATTCACATATAACTTTATAGAATTACTAGCGTCTCTGACTACTGCTACATGATTCCAAGTACCTATAGGAATTATTTTTGTAGTTCCACCGAACATGTCAGTATTGGTGTATCCAAAAACAGCACCATTAGAACCTATATAAATTTGATATCCGTCAGACGCTGAGTTAGTAGATCTTGTATCTACAACAGCGTCGTTACCTGTAATAGATCCAGTAAGCTTTATCCAAAATTCACAAGTAAAATTACCTGTACCCATGGCTAATTCTGGAGACGGAGCTGCAAAGTTAAGCTGATCACCATTACCATCGAAATCCACACTTCTTGCAGTCGCAGCAGTACTTTCACCTCCTGCGAATATGTAGGCTATAAACTCATTAGTATTAGTAGAATTACTATCAAAAACATCAATACTAGAACTTGTTATATTTTTAAAACCACCATTATAACCAACGGCAGCGTCATTTTTATTTAATTGCAAAAATTTGTCTACTCCTGTAGCTTTATGATAAAGAAACCACTGACTTGCTTGAGTAAGATTTTTGATAATAATCATTCCAGGAATTGATTTCAATGAATGACTAATAGTCTGAGGAGATGCATTAGTTCCACCAGTACCAGTAAATTTTACAACATCAAAAAATCCTTTTTGTTTACGGAATGTCCATGAAACATATCGTTGATTACTAGCATTTACTGCTGGATTCCAACCGCCAGGCAAAGTAAATCCTGAATTAGTAAAACTTGCAACACTTTCACCTGAAGTAGATAAACCTCCAGTACCGTCAGTTTGTAATCGTTTACCAGCTCCATTTACTGTATCGCTTAAATTGTTTTCATTAGTCGCAGTTCTAGATTTAAGCCATACCAAACCACCTTCTTCTGCTAGATCTACTCCATTAGTAATAGTTTGTGCTGGTCCACTACCTGAACTAGAACTTCCTTTATACAAATATGTCGAAAAAACCTCGTCAATATAAACTTTTTCAGCAAGACCAGCATTTGCCATACCTGCAGCACCACCTCCCATACTAACAAGAGAGGTAAGTGGTTTCTCTTTTTTATGAAAATTAATCGGAGTCATTTATCTATCAAGCAGCGTTAGTAACATTTCCAATAACATTGAATGCAGCACTACCTGTCTTAGTTATTGTAAGAGAATAAGTATCGATACCAGCAGCACCACCAGCAGCAGGAGCAGCAGCACCTACCCATTTTTCTGTAACAGCAGCACCATCAATTGTCCAGTTAGCAGAGTATGCACCAGCAGCAGCAGTTGTCATTACTGTAACAACAATAGTATCGCCTACATCTAACACTGAATCAAGAGATACAGATGCACTCACTCTAATGTTAGGAGTAGATGTAGCAGTTTCTGCAGTAGTTCCTAAGTTACCAAAACCATGAATCATCCCATTCTCTAAATCAATATTAAGATTATCACTCAACTTACCTGCATTAATATTACACTTCTCTTTTATTATAGTTCCACCATCAAAATCTGCACCCTTAAAGGTTGATATACCAGCATTAACAACAAGACCACCTTGAGTAACTTGAAGACCGTTTCTAAATGTAGATAAACCAATAACATCTTGGTTGGTTAAATCTTCATAAGTAATAGTTCCCCCTACACTAACGTTACCAGTGAATGTCCCATCAACTCCACTTATATTTCCACTAGCAGTAACAGCATTTACACTAATACTCGGAGTACCACTCAATCCTTGTGCCGTATTAACTGTTAAATTATTTGCCGTTCCTGTTAACTCGGTTCCAGCACCTTTAAATGAAGTTGCAGTTTGAATTCCAGTTACAACAGACCCAAATGTGAAGGTAGGAGCACCATCTCCAGATCTATTAGTATACGAATCTGCTCTAACTTTTGACATTATTCTAGAATCTTTTTATTTATTTATAGTGTTAAGAAGGAGCATTATTATCTATACCACCAATCGCATAATAGTAACCCTTCCTCCACCATTAGGAGTGACTTGTGCACTACCAGCATTATTCCAGAAAGACATTTCAATACCCGTAAGATGATGTGTTGTATCACCAGGTTGAAAAAACCCAGATTCGTCTATAAACATATGTTCATAATTTCCACGAGTATAACCTTGCCATATCATTCTACTAGGAGTATAATTACCAGTTTTCATAGGGAAAGTTTGATACCCACTCCAATAATTATATGTACTCATATTTGTCCCTAATACATGTTGAGGTTTATTGTTGTATCCATTTCCCTGCACTTGGTTTACCATAGTGTCAGCCCTGCAATAAGGAGCACCATAACCATAGGTACTTCCAGTTTGAAGAGTTCCCAAATTACCTGAAGTGGCATCCGTATAAACTCTTATCCATATTTTAAATGAAGTACTCCCATAAAGATTATCGAAAACTACTTTATATTCAGCATATTCATTACTCCAACCATTGCTAACAATGGTATTAGTAGAACCCAATACATGTGTAGATACAACTTCCCATGAACCAGGAGTAGGAGACTGTTTACCTACAAGAAGTTTAGTTGCTGAAACTGCAGTACCCGCATAAACTTTAGGATCTGCTGCTGTTAAACCTAATGACCCATCGTTTTGGACATAGTAATTCTGTCCTGGTGTTAATGTAGATTGACTAGAGTTAGTTGCACCTGAAACATCAATAGTAGCTGTTGCCGTATCAGAAGCAGAAGCATTAGCTACTCCTAGATAATTTTCTAATGTTACATTTGTTGACAGCTGGCTTGTTATGGCTGTTCTATAGTAACCATGTGAATCAGACTTTTGAACACCAAAGATGTTCATCTGATTATCTGGGGAGTAAGCAGCATCTATCGTTTTGTCACCACCTATAGTAGTTGCACCACTGATAGCAGTAATAGTGTTAGCACTGGTATCAATCGTTAATTGACGAAATTGAGAAGACCAGCTGGATGGGAGGATATACCCAACAACAACCTTTCCAGTTAGATCGTATGTTATAGATAACTGATGCCCCTTATTATCTGCACGACCATCATCTATCTTTGAACTTTGAGCACCAAAAGTAGGCGTAGTACCACTAACGGTGATTACTTTAGCATAAACATCACCACCATCTATATACGCAACAACAAACTTACCACCAGTTATATAAACTGGGAATGCAGTATCAATGTCTACAACAGAACTCTCAACTACTTCACTACCAGCCAGAACAGTTGTACCACTAACAGTAAGAATTCTTGCAGCTAGTTTTCCTGAATCACCATTGTCACGATAAGTCCATATGTGTTTATTATTATCTTCATCATAGGCAAGACCACCATACCGATACATATTAGCAGGACTTTCAATCTCTACACGAGTGCCTGAACTGAGAGTAGTTCCACTATGAGATAGAACGTAAGCATCAGGAGTATCACCAGATCCTCCTTCGGATGACTCACCAACAACAACTAGAAATTTATCTGCCGCCGAATCCCAAGAAACAGCTACACCACCTGAACCATCACAAATTTCTAATTTAGATCCAAATGATAATGTTGACCCGTTATTTGTAAAAGCTTCAGCGTATACTTTACTTTGTTGTTTATAAAGTGCTACTCCTACTTCGGATGTTTTACTCCAAGCTAAACCAAAAATTTCATCGACATTATGAGTTGTATCTTCAACTTCTTGCTCACTACCTAAAGTAAGAAGACCTCCTGCAATCGTGCCAATGGCCATTCTTGCACTATTACCGTTTTGGCTTCTATAAAGAAACAGAGCTTGTTTTCTATTTGAGTCATATCCAACCTTGACATATTCTTTGTTGTAACCATCAATTATCCGTGTGTAGGTACCTAAGACAGGAGTTATTTCCGTGTAGGTTGGTGTTACTTTCTTAACTGTTCCATTAGTGTTGACAATAACAGTATCACCAGCAGTAATAGCACCATCTGCTGTTGCTTCTACTTGAGGAGCACTACTTACACTTGTCCATGTAGGTGCAGAACCAGAACCAGAAGAAGTTAAAAGTTGACCTGTTGTTCCATAGTTAGCACCACCAAGACCAATTTGACCTGCTGGACCTACACGAACTCTTTCTCCACCTTCTGTAGTCATCTTGACATGACCATCAGAACCAGTATCTACCGTCTGAACACTTGTATTTCCTGTCTGTATTGCTGTTGCGTCTATACCTGTTAATAATGAACCATCCCCCCTTAATGAATTTGCAGTTAAAATACCCGCAAATACTGCATTACCATTAGGATTAATAGTTGCACCAATACCTGGACTAACAGGATTTCCTACAAATATTCCACTCTTCGCTGTTACAATACCAGTTGAATCTATATTTGTTACGTCTTCATATGTCAATGTTCCACCTACAGAAACATTTCCTGCAAATTCAGCAGAAGTGGCAGTAACAATACCCGTTACAACAGCACCTTTATCCAGATTAGGTGGTCCACCATTTCTACTTCTAATAGTATTGACATTTATCTGAGACATTTTATCTTACTTTTTAGATATTTATGTAATAATATAGGGCAATCAATAGAATAACTCCTCAAGTTATTTAGCCTTAATGACCATCCCCATTATTACCATCAGGGTCAGTTGGCCATTTAACATCATGAGGAAATCCTTCCTGTTTAGTTATATCACGAAGTGCTTGACGATATCTCTT
>TARA_R100001443_G_scaffold19422_3_pt1 | contig 15929 bp, 16 predicted proteins | sample TARA_R100001443 | Tara Oceans TARA_R100001443 (sample SAMEA2622142) | marine metagenome | biome: marine biome (ENVO:00000447); feature: deep chlorophyll maximum layer (ENVO:xxxxxxxx); material: "saline water (ENVO:00002010), including plankton (ENVO:xxxxxxxx)" | depth 50 m
CTACTCATGTTGTCAAATTATGCTGACGATGAACACAGATGCTATCCAAGTATAAATCACTTAGCAAATCTTTGTCATTGCTCTGTGAGAACTATTAACAGGAATATTAAAGAACTAAAAGATTCTGGTTATATCAAAGTCGTTAAGCATCCAAGAAAAAATATGTGGAATCATAACATATACATTTTGGGTAGCGACAAATCTGCACTACTGACAAATAAGGTAATTAGTAACGACACAGTGGCACACAATACTAATATAAATAAAAAAAAGCATACGTTTGAGAAACGAACAAAAAATAAAAACTTTCTACTAGGATAAATAACATGAAAAAAATTGATGGGGTCTTTAGTGTCGATGATTTGAGAGATGCAATAGAAGACTTATATACAGGAAAATCACACAAGCAATATGATTGTGGATATGAGGCAATGAAACCATATTTCAAACTTATTAAACCAAGTTTTAACTTGATAACAGGCACACCAAACAGTGGTAAGAGTTCTTTTGTTGCTGACGTTATTATGAACAATGCAAGAGACCATGGTTTTAAATATCTTATATTCTCTCCAGAACATTCTTTAGCTGTGAACGTCAAACGACTTTGTGAGAAGTTTATCAAGAAACCATTTGACCTCATGTTCAAAAACAGAATCAATGAAAAAGAGTTATCAAATTCACTTGATTTTATATCAAAGCATTTTTATTTCATCGACCATGCAGATGATAGCCCAGATATTGACTGGGTTCTGTCTAGGTGTTATGAATCTGCTGAGTATCTTGATATTGATGGTATTGTTGTCGACCCATACAATGAAATCAATCCAACAAGAAATAACTTGCGAGAAGACGAACACATAAGTTTGCTAATCAGCAAAATCAAAAAATTTAACAGAGAGACAAACACAATTACTTTTATGGTTGCTCATCCGAACAAACAAATCAGACAAGCAGATGGTAGGTATGTTGTGACTAGTGCATATGACATCAGTGGGAGCAGTCATTGGTTCAATAAATCCGATACAATTATGATAGTCAACAGGGATGTAGATAAGGGTTTTACTGATTTTAGAGTTTGTAAAGTCAGGGAAATGAATGTGCAAGGTAATCTTGGAGAATTTAATTTAATCTGGGACACGTCTACTAGAAGTTTTAGAGATATTGATGATATTCCACTAATACATGCTAAAAGTAAAAAAAATCCTTTTTAAATTGTTGATAATACTAAGGTTCTGACAGTTTATTTTTACTTACCTGTTTGACAGGTTTTTACTGATGTGCCACAATATGGGTATATTATAAACTAAAGGACTTAAAGATATGACTACATTTGATTTAGTAAATATAGTTTTGACTGTGGTATTGATTCACTTGATGATTCTTTACTAGACACAGATTTATTTTTACTATATAAAAAGATATATATGCCTAAAATAGTAAATAAATCAGAGGAACACTCAAGGATGGTTCATCGACTCTCTGGTATCGGCATTACACATGAACAGATATGTGACATTGTTGGAATATCGAAACCCACGCTGTACAAGTATTACAGTGAAGAGTTAAAGCTTGGTAAGGCAGAGGCAACCGAGATGGTTGCAGGTAATCTTTTCAAAGTTGCATGTGGCAATGACAAAAACTCTTTAACTGCAATGATTTTTTGGCTCAAGACACAAGCGAAGTGGAAAGAGACAGATGTGCTAGAAGTCACAAACACAACAGAGCAAAATGATAAATTCAGAAAACTTGTCCATGACATTCGAGGGTTTAAGTTATCAGCAGAAGATAGCAACAAATCTGATAGCGAATTGGATAAGCAAAGCAAGACCTAAACAGATAATATCTGACGACCCCAAATATAACATTCACATGATGTTAGCGGGACGTGGATTTGGTAAGACTATCTCTGGTGCTTATGACCTTATCCAATATTGTTTACTCAATGATGGTGTGACCACGTCAGTAGTAGCACCCACATACTCTGATTTAAAACGTGTCGTGTTCTCTGGTGAAAGTGGATTGATTAAACTAATCCCACCAGAGTTATATGGTGGCAAAGGATACAACAAGACTGATGCTACTATCGAGTTCTATAATGGGTCGACTATCATTGGCATACCTGCTGAGTCTTATGACAGGTTAAGAGGAATAAACATAAGTAGGGCGTGGTGTGATGAGTTAGCATCATGGAACTACTCAGAGGCATTTGATAATCTGATTATGGCGTTAAGACTTGGACAAAATCCCAAGTGCATCATTACAACAACACCAAGACCCACCACACTCATTAAGAGTCTGGTCAAGCGAGAAGATGTGCAGGTTATTCGTGGCTCTACTTTTGAGAACATGAGCAACTTAGCACAATCATCTATCCAAATGTATAAGGATACATACGAGGGTTCAACGCTTGGTCGACAAGAATTGTATGGTGAGATTTTAGAAGATGTAGATGGTGCTTTATTCAACTACAACATGATTGATAATAACAGAGTCACAAGCATACCAGACTTGGAAAGGATAGTTGTAGCTATTGACCCTGCAGTCACATCAAATCAAAACAGTGATGAGACCGGTATCGTTGTTGCAGGGCGTGATAAGTTAAATAATTTCTACGTTCTTAAAGATGCAAGTTGCATAGCGTCTCCTGATGTATGGATAAAAAAAGCAATAGAGTTGTATAAAACTTATGATGCAGATAGAATAATAAGTGAGATTAATAATGGTGGAGACTTAATAGAAAAACTTTTAAGGACTCAAGATGCTTTAGTTCCTTATCAAAGCGTAAGAGCCACAAGAGGTAAAGCAGTAAGATGTGAGCCAATAGTTTCACTCTACGAACAATCAAGAGTCAAGCATTGTGGTAACGACTTAAAAGAGTTAGAAGAACAGATGTGCCAATTCACAGGTAATAATGCTAAGATACATGATGACAGAGTTGATGCTTTAGTTTGGGCAATAACTTCATTGCAAAATAATTCTGGGAAAGCAGTATTTAGGATTAGTTAGTATGGGTATATTTGATAAGTTTTTTAAGACAGACAATTCGACCATTCAAAAAAAAGAATCACCAAAAGTGATGATTAACAAACTTAGTGCCTACTCAACCAATTCAAGTAGACGTTACAAAGACTATGCAAAAGATGGCTATCAAGATAATGCCATTGTGCATAGGTGTATTCAGCTAATAGCAAACAGTGCATCAGCAGTTGATTTATGCGTCTATGATGACGACATAAAACTAGACAACCATGAACTACTATCATTGTTAGCAAGACCCAACCCAACACAATCTGGAGTTGAGTATTTTGTATCCATGTATTCTTATTTATTAATTAGTGGTAACTCTTATCTACTTAGAGACACAGAGGGTGCTATTAAACCTAGAGAACTTTACTTGTTAAGACCAGACCGAATGAGAATCAATGCAGGAACAAATATGATTCCAGAATCATACGATTATGTAATTAATGGCACAGTTCAAGCATCTTACCCAGTCGACCCATCAACAGGTGGCGGTCAAATCAAACACATAAAACTATGGAATCCACTTGATGACTTCTATGGTCTGTCACCAATAATGGCAAGTGCCTATAACATAGACCAACATAATCTTGCAGGTATGCACAACGTAGCATTGCTTAAAAATGGTTGCACACCATCTGGTATGCTTAAATTTGAGCCAACAGACGAAACAGGCATGTCTACAAGTTTGACTGACGAGCAACGAGCAAGACTGCTTGAGGATTTAGAGTTTAGATTTCAAGGTACTAACAACACAGGTAGACCAATGCTACTTGAGGGTAACTTTGATTACACACAACTAGGACTCAATCCAAAAGACATGGACTTCCTAGATTTGTTGAATCTATCAGCAAGGGAAATAGCATTAGCGTTTGGAGTACCTAGTCAGTTAGTTGGAATACCAGATAGCCAAACTTATAGCAACATGGAGTCTGCAAAACTTGGTCTATACGAAGAAACAATCATACCACTTCTCAAACGAGTTGAGTCTGACTTAAATGAATACTTAGCACCACTTTATGATGGAAACATAAGTGTAAGATACGATTTAGACTCGATACCTGCAATGGCAGAAAAAAGAAAAAGAGTATATGAAAATGTGGTAGCAGGAGTTAATGCAGGAATCATCACAAGAAACGAGGCAAGAGAACGACTAGGTTTACAAGACGTAGAGGGTGGAGATGATTTATACATACCAAGTAATTTGTTTCCAATAGGAGAAGTAGAGCAGTCAGATGAAGATAGTGATGAGCCAATTACACCAAACAACACTCAAAAGATGTATGAAGAAGTATATGGGACTGGTGGTGTACCACTGATTAAGGCACAAGTAGCTATGGACACTTACACTACAGAAGAAGAGGCACTCGATAGAGCAGATGAGATAGGATGTGTTGGTACACACACACATGAGGAAAATGGTCAAACTGTTTACATGCCATGTGAAAGTCACGATGAATATGTAAATCTAATAAAAGATGACAAGGCAATTTCAGATTTGAATTTAACACCCACAGACGCTATGGTCGAAGAGGCAAAAAGAGGTTTGGAGTGGAGAGCAGAATTTGGTCGAGGTGGCACTTCTGTTGGCGTTGCAAGAGCAAGAGATATAGCAAATAAGAGTAGACTATCACCAAATACAATACTTAGGATGTATTCTTTTTTCTCAAGACATGAAGTAGATAAACAAGCAGAGGGATTTGATAGAGGAGAAGATGGTTATCCATCAGCAGGTCGTATCGCTTGGGCGTTATGGGGTGGTGATGCAGGATTTTCATTTGCTAAATCTAAACGAGAACAGATTATGCGAGAGAGAGAAAAGTCATTTGATGATTTTGAGTATATTCCAGAGGCGTGTTTAGATACTAAAGAAGTTAAAGATTACGAAGAAAAAGCACCATTAACCGCAAAGGTCAAACAAGGTTTACAGGGCAAGGTAGATAAACATAATGAGAAATATGGTAGCCAAAAAGGTAAAAGAGTTAATGTGAGAATGTTGGGTGCAGTATTTCGCAGAGGCGTTGGCGCATACAGAACGAATCCGCAATCAGTAAGACCAAGTGTTAGAGCATCTGGTGGAGAAGACAGGTGGGCGTATGCGAGAGTCAATGCTTTTCTCTATGCAGTTAGAACAGGTAGGTTTAGAGGTGGTAAATTTGATTTAGATTTACTTCCATCAGGTCATCCATTGTCATCTAAGAAATGACAGTCAAAGTCACGACAAAGATGTTAGAGAAAGTGCATAAATCATATCCACTTACAATGGTCGACTGGTTAGACCATACAGCAGACTCTAGGTGGGTCGATGATATCGAGGAAAGCAAGTATGCTATATGCAGAACTATTGGTTGGTTAGTTGCAGAAGATGAAGATGTTATAAAAATAGCCAATGCAATAACTCAAGACTCTGGACTTGGTGGAATATCTGTTATACTTAAAAATTGTATTATTAATCAATATGACATAGACATGAATGACCAAAGATGAGAAAAAACATCTTAGTAAGGTGATAGACATAGGTTGCATAGTTTGTAGAAATATGGGTTATCACACACCTGCTGAGATACATCATATTAGAAATAAGACTCTCGGTAGACGTTCAAGTCATTATGAGACTATACCTTTATGCCCATATCATCATCGTTCATCCAATTACTCAATTCATTTGAATCCTAAGTATTTCATCAAGCATTTTGGCACAGAACAAGAATTGTTAAATGAAGTAATGTGCTATGTAGATAATGGCTAGAGTCAAGATTGACATAAGAAAACAATACAGAGAACAGTTAAAGATGTTCTTGTCTATGAGTAATGTAGTCAGAGCAAAAATAAGAGCCATGTTTAAGAAGTTTGGTAAAAGAGCAGAACGACTGTACCTAAACACAGGAAACGTCAACTCTGACTTATATAACGACTTCTCAAGCGAGATTTACAAGATTCTAACTCAATCTGCAAGAAGAGTTATAACCAATGCTGACCTTATGCTTACCAGAACAAGAATGACCAAAGGCAAAGAAGATATTGACCCAGTATTTTTAGAATACACAACTAGTCAAACTGCACAAAATGTTGTTGCAATATCTGAGACAACACGCAAACAAATACAAAAAGAAATTAATACAGGTCTCAAAACAGGTCTATCTAATCAACAAATATCTAAAAATATTAGAAACAGTACTGCTTTTTCAGCAGTAAGAGCAACCAGAATAGCAAGAACTGAAACCCATACTGCAATGAATTTTGGCAATCAAAAACTAGCAGGTCGTTTAGGTCTTAACAGACCGGTCAAAGAATGGGTATCTGCAATGGATGAGAGAACTAGAACGTGGCATGTCAGCATGAATGGTACGCAGGTTGATATAAAAGATAAGTTCACAGTCCCTACTCCTGTATCTGGTGGTGCATTTGTAGACCGTGAAATGATGTATGCAGGAGACCCAAATGGTGGTGCTACAAATGTTATCAACTGTAGGTGCTTTGTTATCTACCATGACGCTGATGATGTGGTTGATAGACCGACCAGAACAACAACGCCAATAGTAGAAGAAACGCCACCTAGTACAGAAGTCAATGCTACATCACTTGCAAATCCAATAAGCGGTTCTGCTGTTGTGGTAAATAAAACACGAAAACAATTAAGAGAAGATATAAAAAATTCTGCAACATCTGGTAATCTTAATGATTATAAACCAAGTAGATATCGTGGCGAAAAGAATAGAGGTAAGACATATTATGATGATTGGGATGATGAAGATTTAACCAGAATAGACATTCTTTTACAAGAGGCGAATGAATTAGCTGACATGCATAACATACCAAGATTACAAGGAACAATGGGAGTTGGTAGAGTAAATGCAAAAGGTATGATGGGTGATGGTATTTTATATCTCAATAAAAAATATTTTACAACAAATAAAAAAGTAAAAATTAGTAAAGCATTAGATAAGAAATCAGAATTCACTTTAGGAAGTACAAAACTTGAATCAGTAATCGTAGGTACAAGACGACCAATAACCAGAAAAGTCGATATCAAAGACTCATTTAATGATACACAAATGTTTAGTGCGAGTACATATTATCTAAAAGATAAAAAAATAACTAGTAAAACACAAATAACTGATGATTTAAGAAAAGATATATTATTTCAAGAAAACAGAAATACAGTCTATCATGAAATGGGTCATCATGTTCATCAGCAGTTGTCACTTAATGCTGATTCAGCAGATAACATTGAGTCATTATTAGCTAATTATTTTCGTAAAGCATCCAGAAAAGATGCTAAATTATTAAGAGAAACCAACACAACAAAATTATTCCCTACACAATATTCAACTACTAATTCAAAAGAGTGGTTCGCAGAAAACTTTACTCTTTATCACCAGAAAGGACTTAGAAAATATTGTAGTGAAGATTGGATAGAGTTTTACGAAAAAGAGGTTTTGACCAGAGTTTAAAGACCTTGTAGAAAACTTCTATCTTCAGACTTGATTTCAGCAGACCTTATTTGCATACCTTCTATCAACCAAGATAACTGTTCTTGCTCATCTTGAGAATATTTATCGGAAATTGGGATATTCATAAAATCTTTGTAATCTTGTACAGTAATCTGCTCTTTATCCAAGATACTTTTCATTTCGTCAAAAACTTCTGCAAATGGTTTCATAATCGGTATTTTTATCACTTTTTGACCCATTTTGTCAAATATTTGTATATAAATGCTTGACTATTACCCCATTTTGTACCATAATGGGACATAAACTAAATATTGGAGTTAAATTATGACAAGAGTAAAAATACAAACAACATATGGAGAGTTTGAATTAGGGCAAGACGTTTGGGTAGTTCAAAAAACTAAACAAAGACCAGCTAAAATCATCAAACTTAATGATAAGAAAGCAGTTATTGAAATGGAAGGTAGACAGTATAGATGTCCATATTCAATGTTACACAAAGAAGCTTTTAAATCTAGAATGGACATGGACGACTATCACCATGAAATGAATGTGCAACGTCACGAAGCACAAAATAACTAAAAAGAAAAAGAAACAACTAAAAAGAGAGAGTCATAGTTCATGGCTCTCTTTTTATTTGTATATTTTATAAAATTATGTTTACAATGTAGTAATTTGGTAATTATTAGTTTTGTTAGATGCACAAAGAAGAAAATATCTACAACAATGAAGAAATAGAAAACACAATACTAGACATAGAGTGTGAGTATAAAGAGATTGAAACAGATGATGATGGCTCGTTTGAGGGTTACGCATCTGTATTCGGCAATAAAGATTTAGGCAACGATGTTATAGAGAAAGGTGCATTTTCAAAATCAATCTATAAGAAAAAACCAAAACAGATTAAGTTACTTTATCAACATAAGACAGACGAACCTATTGGTGTCATTGACGATATCCAAGAAGATGCAAGAGGACTAAAGGTCAAAGGACGTTTAGCACTTAGGACAGAACGAGGCAAGATGGTCTATGAACTTATGAAAATGGGTGCATTAGACAGTATGTCAATCGGTTATAGACTCACGCCAAAGGGTTACTCATACAACGATAAAGACAAAAGAAGAACCATAAAAGAGGTTGATTTGATGGAAATCTCTATGGTTACTTTCCCAATGAATCCTAAAGCAAAAATAACTAAAGTCAAAAATATACTTGATTTTAACGTGCTAAAGGAATTACCAACTGAGAGAGAAGTTGAAACGTACCTGCGAGAAGTTTGTATGTTTTCAAAGTCAATCTCAAAACCACTTGCAGACTTTATTGATACAAACTGTAGAAATGAAGTGGATAAGACTCAGCGAGATGTTGTAGACAGTATCAAGCAAGTTATCAACACAATCAAAAAATAAGAGGTTAAAATGTCAGAAGAAGTCAAAGATGTTCTAACTGAACTCGGCAAAACATTTGAAGAGTTTAAAAGTGAGAACAAAAAAAGATTAGATGAGATTGAATCTAAAGGACAAGCTGACCCATTACTTCAAGAGAAAGTAGATAAAATGTCTGAGGACATTGCAAAAATGGCAGAAGTGAAACAAGCACACGAACTTCAAGCCAAAAATCTTGAAGATGCCAATGCTAAAATCGACCAGTTAGAGACGAGATTAGCGAGACCTAATGCAAGTAATACAGAAGAAATATCTGTTCAAATGAAAGCATTTAAGGAATGGATTAGAAAGGGCGAGGTTGACCCAGAAGAGAAAAAAGCACTTTATGAATCAGACGACACATTGGGTGGATTTTACGCTCCATCTGAATATGTTGCGGATTTAATCAAAGGTGTTACTGAAATTTCACCAATTAGGTCAATCGCAAGAATAAGACAAACAAGTAGAAGAGGCATCGAGATTCCAAAAAGAACTGGACAATTTTCTGCAAGTTTTGTAAGTGAAACTGCTACAAGGTCTGAGTCCACTGGGTATACCACTGGTCTTATGAGTATTGATGCACACGAACAGAGTGCTATTGTAGATATCTCTCAAGCAATGCTAGAGGATTCTGCGTTCAACTTAGAGTCAGAAATGGCTACTGAGTTTTCAGAACAGTTTAGCAAAAGCGAGGGTACTGCATTTGTATCTGGTAATGGTGTTGGTAAACCACTTGGTTTCACCGATTCATCAGCAGGTGTAAGTAGCACAAACTCTGGACACGCATCAACTTTAAAGCCAAATGGTTTAATCGAGTTAGTCTATGCAATCAAATCTGAGTATCTTAACAATGCAAGATTTGTTTTCAATAGAGGCACGTTTGCAGATATTCTGCAACTAGAGGACACCGCAGGACAAAAAATATTTCACTTGGGTATGACTTTGGTTGGTGGTTCTCCATCAACAATCTTAGGATTTCCATATACGTTAGCAACTGATATGCCAAATGTCGGTGCAGGTAACAAACCAATAGCGTTTGGAGATTTTAGCAGAGCATACACTATCGTTGATAGAGTTAATCTATCAATTTTAAGAGACCCATTCTCACAAGCAACATCTGGTAATATCAGATATGTAGCGAGACGTAGGGTCGGTGGAACTGTTGTCCTTGCAGAGGCAATTCAACTTCAAAACGTAAGTGCATAGAGAGGTACATAATGGCAAGAGATATTTCAAATAGAACAGTCGCAGTAGCGACACAAGTTCCTGCTGTTGTCACTGCTGACGCTAATGGCACAGGAGTTGACTTACAGGGCTTTGAATCAGCTATGGTAGTCGTAAATACAGGTGCAGAGGGTGATACACTTTCTTCGTCAGTTAAATTCGACTTCATACTAGAAGATTCTGATGATGATTCAACATATACCGCAGTTACAAGTTCGACAAGTGTAACTGAGGGTTCAGTAGATAGTAGTGGGATTTTTCTCACACTAGATGCTAATGGTGAAACGCCACAGATTAGTCAAATCGGCTATATCGGTGGTAAGAGATACATCAGATGTAAAATTGATGCAACTGGAACTCATAGCAATGGCACACCTATCGGTGTTGTTGTTGTCAAAGGCAACCCAGTTGATTCAACCGATGCTTAATGCTACTTGATGTCGGCTAGATTGTAGCAAAATAGGTGGGAGAGTTTGTTAGTTTTCTCTCCCACCACTGGAGAAAATGGAGTGTGAAAACATGCCATGTAGTGAAAGGAAATTAGACACTATCAAAGCTATTTATAGGATTGACCCTAGAGCAAAGTTTAGTGTCAATGGCAAACTAGAAAGTAGAATTGATTATGTCTATGGTGGCATAATATGGGAGACACAACCTATTGACTGGGTTGATGTCATAGAAGAAATGTATGTAGGAAAGGTACAAGAAATGAAAATAAAAATGACAGAAAGCATTGAGATGTCAGCTAATGAAAGTGGCAATCAATCAATGAAAGTCGAAGTAGACCAAGTATTATCTATGGATAAACCATGGCAACAGAAATTAGCACAAAACCTAATAGATGGTGGATTAGCTATTGAAGTTAAAATGGATGAGGTCAAGAAAACAAAAAAGAAAGCAAAGACTGTAGCTAAAAAAGCAACAAAAGCTGTGAGCAAAGTCAGTAAAAAAGTAAAAAAGAAAGCTAAAAAATGACAAGAACTATTGGGTCTAACTTTAATACCCAGATTACAAGTTCACAGATAAGACCATTTATGGCAGTGTCACTTGGGTTTACTACACCTTTAAATCTATGGACTGGTTATCATAACATCACAATAGGGTCTGATACTTATATTGGTGGTGGTAATTTACTTGATATATCATCTATACAAGAATCATCAGAAGTTAAAGCAACCGGTATGAGTATTGCTTTGTCTGGTTTAGATTCAAGCATCGTATCGTCTGCTTTGACAGAAAATGTGCAAGGTACAGTAGTTAAGGTTTTTTTTGGTGTATTAAGTACCTCATCAAATGCAGATGCTATAGTGGATACGCCATATCAATTCTTTGAGGGTTTTTTAGATACTATGATTATTTCAGATGAGGGCGATACATCTAAGATAAGTATTACTGTTGAAAATAAACTGATAACATTAGAAAAACCAGTAGATAGAAGATATACAGACCAAGACCAGAAAAACTTGTTTAGTTCTGATAAGGGTTTAGAGTATGTAGATTCACTTCAAGATAAAGAGATAGTTTGGGGTGGTGGGTCAACTCAATAATTTATTAATTACAAAAACACTGTCAGATATTCATTCTGTTGTTGAACTATATAAGAGTTTTCCAAAATATAAAGATTTAAGTCAAGAACAACTTTTTTTCTACTTACAAAAACCAATATCTCTGTCACAGAGTAGAATATTCTACGACAACAACCAAGTAGTAAGTTTTATATCTTGGGCATCTTTTAACAAAAAAACAGAAAATCATTTTAAAAAAACCGGTGAAGTATTATATTGGAAAGGTGGAAACAATATCTGGATAATAGATATTGTCTCAAAAAAAGATGTTCAAGAAGTGATAAGATATGCGAAAAGTTATTTTTCAAAAATTATGGATATAGGTCAAAGAGTGAACTATTTAAGAATGAATGAACAAAACAGAATTATCAAATATTCAAGTCAATCTAACAAGGCGTTTTACAGATAATGGGTAGTACAGTATCACAAATCGGAATGATAGTAGGTACTGCTATAATTACAGGTGGATTAAGTCTTCCCGCAAGTTTAGGTGCAGGAGTTTTTGCAAAAGTTGCGATTGGTGGTGCAATTATAGCAGGTTCAATGGCACTTGCACCAAAACCAAAACTGAGAAATGGCTCTCTTCAACAACAAGCATATCAACAGCAAACTGCCAACAGAAGTTTAATGATAAAACAACCTATTATATCAAGGTCGACTGTTTATGGCACAAATAAAAAGTCTGGTGGTATTTTATTCATGGACACTGTAAATAATAATAAAGAATTACATATCATAGTAGAAATTGCATCTCACGAAGTAAATTCTATAGCAAAAGTTTATTTTAATGATGATGAATTAACATTAGTCTCTAATGGCACAGATGCTAATGGTATTACTAGGTTTAGAATATCGTCACCAAGTAAATACTCTGGTAACTCGAAATTTGATATCACCAAAAAAGCAGTACAAATAAAACTCCATACAGGGTCAGATACACAATTAGCTGATGCAGACTTAGTTTCTGCAAGTTCTAATTGGACAAATGAACACAGACTGCAAGGAATTGCTTATATTTATGCAAGACTAGATTACGATGCAGATATGTTCCCAAATGGCATACCAAACATCAGTGCAGAAATACAAGGTAAAAAAATACTAGACTTTAGGACTGGTTCTACAGGATTTTCTTCTAACTCTGCATTATGTATATATGATTATCTAAGTGACACCAGACTTGGACTTGGTATTCCTCTAAGCAGTATTGATACCACATCATTCACCACAATGGCGAATCTATGTGACGAAAATGTATCACTCTCAGCAGGTGGTACAGAAAATAGATACGAGTGTCATGGAATCGTATATTCTGATATTGCACCAATGGAAATACTAGACGATATGTTATCTTCTTGTTTAGGTATTTTATCTTATTCTAATGGAAAATTTATTTTAAAAGGTGGTCAATTTATTTCACCAACTATATCTTTAGATGAAGATGATTTTATATCTGGTTTCAAAGTCAATACCAAACAATCAAGACGAAGTTTATTCAATACAGTTAAAGGTATATTTACATCCGAAGAGACTAATTGGCAACCATCAGATTATCCGATGGTCACAAGTCAAACTTTTGTAGACAATGATGGTGAGACCATATTTGCTGATATAGACTTACCATTTACAACTTCATCGACTATGGCACAAAGAATAGCAAAAGCATCACTTTTTAAAAACAGACAACAAATGACACTTGCAGGTTCTATGAAATTATCTGCTTTTAAATTAGAAGTCGGAGACACAGTAAATATAACAAATTCCAGACTTGGTTTTACAAATAAAATATTTGAAGTAGCTGAGTATCAATTTAACATGTCTACTGAGTCAGTTAGTGTTGATTTAGTTTTAAAAGAAACTGCATCAAATGTGTATGACTGGAACGCAGAAGAATCAGTATTAACATTAGACGATACCACATTGCCAAGTTCTGCAACAGTAAACACACCAAGTCTAACTGTAACAGACGAATTAAGGACATTTTCAGAAACACCAATAACAGTTTTATTAGCAACTGTTCAATCGAATCAAGGAACAACAAACGAATTTGAAGTGCAGTTTAGAAATGTTGATTTATCAGAAGAATTTAAAAGCATGGGTAAGTCTAAAGGTAATGTTGTTGAAATCGTAAATGTTCAAGATGGTGCAAATTATGAAGTTAGAGCAAGGGCTATAAATGCTTTCAATGTTCATTCATCTTTTGTAACTGTATCACATGAAGTTGTTGGGAAAACTGCATCACCATCAGATGTATCTGATTTCACTACTAACGTAATCGGTAGTTTAGTCGATTTGAGATGGACACCAGTCACAGATTTAGACTTGTCACATTATGTAATCAGACACACATCTGACACAACGAATCCAACATTTTCAGAGGGAGTCATATTAGCAAAAAAAGTGGGTAAACCTGCAAACACAATTACACTTCCTGCAATGACAGGCACATACATGATTAAAGCAGTAGACGTTCTTGGTATAGAAAGTGAGAACTCTACTAAGTCTGGGGTAATTTTAAATAGAATAAATAATGATTTAAATGTAGTTGCTACTTCTACACAAAACCCAAACTTTACAGGCACAAAAGATAAACTACTCGTTGTAACTAGAGATTCTGTAAACAAGTTAGAAATAGAGTTAGGTGAATTTTTTGATGAGGCGACTGGTAATTTTGACGATGCAACAGGCAACTTTGATGATGGTGGAGATGCAGTTCCAAGAAATCAAGGTACTTATGACTTTCCAACTATAGACTTAGGTGATATTTACAATAGCATAGTCACTTTTTCTACCACACACACAAGATTTGACACTGAAAGTTTTTTTGACTCACAACCGAATAACTTTGATGATAGAGAGGGTTTATTCGATGGTAACTATGAAGAGCAAAACGATACTAATATTGAATATTTAATCTCTACCTCTACCGATAACTCAACATACACTGGTTTTAGAACTTATGTCATCGGAGAATATAAAGCAAGATTCATTAAACTTAGAGTGAAACTCACTACAGATTCTAATACTGCAACACCATCTGTATCGGTATTATCTGCAACTGTAGATATGCCAGACCGAAGTCTTGCCGAATCTGATATTACATCAGGGACAGCATCTAGTGGTAAAGCAGTGACATTTTCTCCTGCTTTCAAAGAATTACAAGGATTAGGTATATCAGCACAATCTTTAGCAACTGGTGATTTTTATGAATTAACATCTAAATCTGCAACAGGGTTTACCATTAAATTTAAAAACTCAAGTGGTTCTGTGGTCAGTAGAGATTTTGATTATGTAGCCAAAGGATTTGGTAGAGTGGAATCGTCATAAATTACATGCTATGCTAAAAAAAATATTATGGAGATAATACATTGAGTCAGAACGATTTTGTAATAGCGAATCAAACTTTTCCAAATACAAGAGCAGATATAAATAGTGCATTACAAGCACTTGCATCAAATTCTAGTGGCACGTCTGCGCCTTCAACTTTATACGCCAACCAATTTTTTTACGAGACAGATACTAATAAATTTTCTATTAGAAATGAAGATAATGATGCTTTCATTCAATTATTTGAGTTAGACCAGACTAACGATACAGTAGAGTATTTTGTTGCTGATTCTATGAGGACTACACTATTAGAGTTTACTGATGGTACAGATGCTCTAACTATTGCATCAGATGGAAAACTGACAACAGCAGGACATTTGGAAATTGGTGGTTCAAACAATGAATTAAGATTTTACGAGGGTGCAAATTATGTAGGTTTTGAGGCACCGGCACTTACTGGAAATCAGATATGGGTTCTACCTACAGGTGATGGTTCAGCTAATCAACCAATTATCACTAATGGTAGTGGGACATTATCTTTTTCTACTTTACCTGTCGCAGGTGGTGGGACAGGAGCAACGTCACTGACTGCTAATGGTGTAATCATAGGCAACGGCACATCTGCCTTAACATCTGTCGATATGTCAACTAAAGGTGGTCTTTTAGTTGGTGATGGCTCTGGAAACCCATCAGTCTTAGCAGTTGGCTCTAATGACCAAGTTTTAACTGCTGACAGTTCAACTGCAACAGGTTTAAAATTTGCAACAGCAGGTGGTGGTGGTGGATTAGCAGTCGTAAGTGCAGTCAATGAATATAATGCTAGTGGGAACACAACATCTTATTCTTTTACTGGATTTGACTCTACTTATGATAATTACTATGTAATTATTCATGCTATAGCACAATCAGGAGCAGGTGAT
>TARA_R100001443_G_scaffold117368_1_pt1 | contig 15891 bp, 14 predicted proteins | sample TARA_R100001443 | Tara Oceans TARA_R100001443 (sample SAMEA2622142) | marine metagenome | biome: marine biome (ENVO:00000447); feature: deep chlorophyll maximum layer (ENVO:xxxxxxxx); material: "saline water (ENVO:00002010), including plankton (ENVO:xxxxxxxx)" | depth 50 m
TCTACAAGAGGTTGCATCTCTTCGGCACTAACTGAATTGCCCTGCTCATTGTTCATTTGCACCATGCTGTGATTTGTTGCTCTAATACGAAGCACAGGATATAGTGTAGCCAAAGTAAATTGACATAAACACTTTTGCACATGATCTTTCAACAGTGTTAAATAAACTCCAGAGGGTGTTCCAGATATTTCTGTTTTTAATTTGTCAAATAAATCAGTTCCAAGAACGGGCAGGATGTATCTGTCCTGTGCCATTAAAATCACGGGGTGAATTAAGTTTTCATCAATTGCTTGTGAAATCGTTGTGTTTTGTTTTAGTGTGTCCGCACTAATTAAAAGTGTATGTGTTACTGCCATATTTTTTTATTTTAAATTTTATCTTTTCTTTTTTGCCAACCTGGATAACGTCCTCGTCCTTCACCCATTTGATTCGGTGCAACTTGTGCTTCTTTTTTCCACCCCCAAGGACTTGGTATGTATGACTTTGGAATGCTTGGAACTTCTTCATATTGACCTATTATTTCAACATTCTCAACACCTTCATCAATAGAAATTGTTTGTTCTTCTAATCTATATAAAACCATGCGCCATGCGTGTTTGCAAAAGGGTCCCCCTTTGTAACGGAAAAGATCGTATGGCTTTCCTTTGTGTCCAAATTCACTATTTACACCATCACGTTTTGCTTTGTCAATATCTTCAATTCTGTAAACCATGTTGCTCTGTGCCATCATGTTTTGACAAAATTGTCTTGAACTAGATGAAGTGCTAAAGTCCGCTCTCACATATCTAAACCTTATTCTATAAAATGATTTGTCTAAATAACTGAAATCATAAACATTGTCTGGTTGTGCATCTATGACACCACCGAAATCTTTTCTTTTTCTTATTTTTCTTGACACCCAAGAACTAATGCTCTCAAGATCACCCTCGTCTTTTTCATCCACAACAACCCACTTCTTGTCCATTTCTTGTCCTTCTAGGTTATCGAAAATTTCATGAAACTCTTCGTCAGTCAAGTCATTTTTCAAACTATTTATTTCTTTGACTTTTTTCTTCGCCCAAGATTGTCCTGCATCACCACCCCATAATGCCCACGCAATCCGTCCTGCTGAGGGAAAACCCTCTTCACCTATTTTATAACCCTTGCCTGTTTTATCGCTTTCATGTCTAGCAAAGAAACTGTTCATTCTTTTTATTGTGCTGACGCTTAAATTTTTGCCATTTGATATATCTCTTGCTCTTGCAACACCCACTTCTGTGCCCCCTCTTTTATATTCTTTTCTCCACTTTAAACCCTTTTTTGCTTCTGCAACCATTCCTTTTGTAGGTTTTGTGTTAATGTCACTTACCGCTTTAAATTGTCTTTTTTTTTTATGTCTAGAAATAATATCCTGCATTTGCTCAATCGTTTCATCACCAATATCAACACCTGCGTCTTGTTCGTCGATGGCATCAATAGAATCCAAGTCTAAGAAATCAGCCGGTTTAAGCGTCTTAAAATAAATGTCTAAACTATCTATACCATTTATTCTAAATAATTTATCTAAGCCCTCTAAAATAGTCATTTGGAAGGGTTTAATGCAAGTATTATTAAACAAGCTGTATGAATCTCTAAGTTCGTCTGCATTGTTACCAAAACCAGAGCCATCGCTTTTGACACCAAAAAGCAAAGGTGAAGTCACTCTGTGTGCTGTTAAAATTTTTCTTGAAACCTCACTTGACAAAAATTGATACTTGTCATCATTGTCTCCTGTATTTAAAGGAACAATTTCTGGTGCTGTGTCTTTGCCCTCGTTGAATGTAATTATCAGCTTGCCGCTGTTGCCTGATCCTGAGAACTTAGCATTTAAACGTCTTTCAACTTCTTGTCTTTCTTCATCTGTCGGTATTCCGTTTGCAAAATTAACCATGCAAGAAGGCATGAAATTGTTTTCTATATTGGCGAGATGCAATTCAGCGATGCTCATATCCAACTGAATATAATCAGTCCCGCCAACGTAGTCTGGTATTCCATAATAAAATGATTGTGGATTGTATTCTTTTATTTGTAATAATTGACTTGTTTCTGTTCTGTCCTCTGGGTTAAATGCTTTTATTACATGTGCAGGATATTTCCTTTCATTTTTCCAATCAAAAGAATAATAGTATTCATTAATGTTGCCAAAAGCATCTGCCTTGCCACTTCTTATGTATTGTGAAGGTATGTGTTTAATTTCATGAATTGCTGTTTTTGTCTTGTTCCAAATCACATTGACATAGCAAGTCCCAAAAAGTTTAAGGTCGAAAGCGAGATTTTTTACTGTGTTTCTACTACCTGTTTTTAATAATTTAGAGAATTTTAGAAACTGTTCTTTTTGAACCCCTTCCAATTCATCCTTGTCAACAACATCAAGACCTTGACAAGTATCATTCTGGTCTCCTGCAATCATTGATGAAACACCTTTTATTATTGCGCCATTAATACCAGAGCTTGTAAATAATTCAATCAAATACTGTGGATATAAATTATCAAGACCAAAACTTATATAATCTTTGTTGTCTCTTTCTACTATGTGGGGAATGTTGTAGTGTGATAAATCAACAACAGACATGTCCATTTTTTGTTTCTTCTTAGTCATTATATTGTATTTGTTATGTATGTTGGTGATGAAATCGTGCTGTCATATTCTGTGTATGTAACACCATCATTGTTTACAGCTTTGAAATTCATCATTGTTTTATATAAAACTTTTACAGCATTTGAAGGATCAAGGTTTGTTGCGTTATTATTTTGATAAATAGTAACATCGTAAAAACCATAAGGATATTCTTTGTCACCAATGCTTATGACTCCTGCTGTTAAACCCTCTGTTCCGTTATTTCTAACATTGATTAACATTGAAACATATCGGTCTTTTTTGTCATAATTTGTAATCCCGCTCAAAAAATACTTTGTTTTATTTGTTGATTGACTTGTAATTGCAATCAGTGGTGCATAAGTTGTTGCGGTCATCAAGCTATATATATTCGCATAAATATAATTAGCTGTGTTTAACGTGCTGTTATTCCTTGTCCACTGTATCATTCTTTTTTTTCTTTTTAGCTGTTTCAAAATAATCTGGATATTTTTCACTTAAACCATTTAATTGGTTTTGGTTCATATCACCCAAAGTTATTCTATATCCTGTTGGTTTAACCTGTAAAAATTCTTTTTTAACTTTTATCATGATGTTTCTTTTTTATAAATATAAATAAATCTTTTTTGTTTACTAAAAAAAAAGAGTCCCGAAAGACTCCTTTTTAAAAACAGAATAGATATGTTTTTTTAAACAGGGGTTGTTCCTGCTGTTATTGTAATGTTGCCCGGTGTTCCTATACCATCAAAAGGATAAGACGCTTCTGCTGGGTTTCCACTAGATGCTTTTACTATGTATTGCTCAGTTTCTTGTGAGGTAAAAGTTAATGTGAATCCGCTCATGTCCGCTTTCGCTGTTCCTGTTTCCATCGCACCTGCTGTCACATCGCAACCAAATCTAACACCTAGAGCAAAAACATTGTCATTTGCATCTAAAACAAATACTTGACAACGTCCTTTTAATACTTTGTCTAGTTGTGTTAAATCTTCTTTTACGATTTTATTTAAAGACACCGCCAATGTTTGCTCATAATAAGTTGTTCCATTAACAGGGTTTGAAGTAAAAGTTGATGTAAGTGAACTTGAGTTCGGTCTTAAATCATACTTGAAAATTGTTAATGTTCCAATTTCTGTAATTTCATTATTTGAAATTGTAAACTTATTAAAGAGAGTTTCACTGTAAGGCATTAAATAAATCTTGTTCAATCCCCCGATTTGATCCTTGCATGGAACAAGTCTCCCGGCAGAAAGGTCGCAAGAAAAATTATATAAATTATTAGCCATTATTTTATTTTATTAAAGGTTATATAAAAGGGTGGTATATTTCAACCACCCAATTAAAAAAGTATCTATTAACTCCAAACAGTTGAACCGTAAACTCCATCTGTTGCAACCGCCGTCTGAACGCCCATTGCAAACTGCATAACAACTGCAATGTTGTCGCTTCCGTCGTATTCATATAATGGAATCATTCTCACATCTTGCCATCCTGAGTTCGTGTTAGAACCTACTACTAAATTTTCTGGGTATGTAAATACGATTGTGTCGTTAAACATTCCCGGGCATCTGTAGATTGGGTAGCCGAAGTAAGTGATATTATCTGCATTGTTGTCAAATCCAAATCCAGATGTTTGACCACCATTTGTTCCTGCCGCCGCTAATGCTTGAATGTAGAACCCATAAGTTTTGTTGTTCATGTAGAACCCTGCACCTGGTTTAGTTAAAAGACCAGAGATGTCAGAAGCAACTTTGTTGTAAACTGTTGCCATGTCAGTAAGTATATCTGCCGCCGCTAAAGCATCAGCAAAATCAACTTCACTAAAGTCTTTTAATGCACTTGCATCTGCACCTGCCTCATCTTGGTTTCCATCATCAGATAAAAACCCAGTTCCGAATGGTGAAGCACCTTGCCATAAAGCAATTTCTAACTGAGCTGCTGCTTTCGCTGCAACTGTTTCCATTAAGAAGTCACCAAATGCTTGTGGCAAATTACCATTTCTGTCCATTCCTTGTCCATACCATGTTGGGAAAACTGTGCCTCGGCAAATTTGCTCGTTGACTTTCAAATCAGTAAGCGTAAGAATTTGCTCACTTGTTGAAGTGTTTGCACCACTTGTAAAACCACAAGATGCCGCAACAATTGGGTTTGAAGATGATATTTCTGAAATTACTGCTGACTTGTTAAGTCCTTCAATTTGTCTGACATAACCTTTAGCAATAGTGTCTGGAGATCTTAGAGCCGCTCTAACATAGGGCAACGCTTGTTCACCTGCGTAAGTATCACTGTTGATTGTAATGTCAAAGTCATATTTTTTGTTTTTAGATAAATTAAATCGTTTCATTTTTTTAAATTATTAGTTATTCATTATGTATTTAACTCGTTCATTGATTGACATTTTGCCTAAATCAACATTGTTTGCCGCAAACTTTGTAGGTGTTATTTCAACTCCTTTGCTTGATGGCATTTCATCTAATTCTGTTATTTTTTCTTCTATTGCAGAAAGTCTTGTAAGTAACTCACCCATAACATCTGCCGACATTTCAACTTCTTTTACTTCAACCTCTTCTTCAACTTTTTCTGCTAAATGGTCAACAACAATTTTTGCAACCTCTTTTGAAATTTCTTCTGTAACCTCGTCTGGTGTTGCATCATTTATTTTCACTGCAACTTCTTCAAGAACTGCATCATCAGTAATTGTTTCTTCAACTTCTTCTTTCTTTACAACCTCAACTTCTTCTGCCATTTCTTCTTCAACAACTTCTTCTTCAACAACTTCTTCTTCTTCGCCAAAACCTGCTATTTTGCTCTCAGCATCAATTCTAACCTTCGAACCATCTTGTAAAGTGTAAATTCCTTCTGCAAGACTTTCAACTTCACCTGCGTCATTAATAACGTAAATTTCTGCACCAATCTCCATTTCTTCAGAATCGGTTGCAATCACTCGAGCATCATCTAAGATTGCCTCTGCATACATATTGATTTTGTATGTTTTTTTCTTTGTGAACTTTAAAAGTTCTTTGATTTTTTGTATTGAACTCATTTTTATTATCTTTTTTATATATATTAAAACTTAATTATTGTTGCTTTTCAAAGTTAAAAATCAATAGTTTACACTTTTATTTTTAATTGACGCACATACCTTTTCTGCTGTTTCTTTGTCTCCATATTTTTCAGTCTGTTCTTTTATACATTGTTCCCAAGGATATTTTTCAAACCCCTTTGCTCTGTATTTATCTGAAATATATTTGACTTTCTTTTTTCGTTTTTTTAGAATTTCATTGTGTGATTTACAAGACATGTAGTAGGTTTCCCCATCAATTTCGTGTGCATGACTACCAACGCAATCATAAAATAAAGAACCATATAATTCAGCTTTTTCAATGTCTTTATATATAGGTGTTCCATCAAGTGTCTTGTCTGGTTTCAATTCAGCGTCTAGAAGTAATTCTTTTATTTCTTGCATAACCTCTTTTTGCTCACACTCAACACACTCTTCTGCTAAATCTAAAATATCATTTTTTTGCATTTCGATTGCTTTATCTACAAAATAGCCTTCTATGGAAAAGCCTTTTAAATCACCTTGCTTCACTTGTTTCCACACTTCATCATTGTATACTTTCATTTTTACAAGCCATGATCCAATCGGCACATCATTAAAACCATATAAATTTGATTTGTCATTCTCATCTTCTTTTATCCATGTTTCTATGACACTCACACCATCAACATCTTTTTCATGTTCAACAGTAGCCTTGTTGTTTTTTAAGCTGTTCATAAACAACTCTTGTGCTTTTTCAATTGTTTCTTTAGAAAAGAAAACTAAATACTCTTCGTTGGCATCTTGGTCGTAGCGAGGTATTTCTTTTTCGGGAATAAGTGCAACACCCACAAGTGTTCTTTTTTCATTATTTACTTTTGCTAGTGACAAAAATCTGTCTTTACTTAAAGCAACCCACCCTCTTTCTATTGCAGGATTTGCAACTAAAGAGATAGCTTGTATTCCATGAACGTCCTCTGTTTCGTCAATTAATAATTCAACGATTCTTTTTTTCTTCATTGTTATTGTTTTTTATAAATATAACAATGCGGAATTTGTTTATTTTATAGCAAAAAAAAAGAGGTGTTTAAACCCCTTTTGTGTTCTTATTCATCAATGACCTGTTCTTTGTCATAATCTTGATTGTTGTAGGTGTTATGTTCTAAACTCCGCTCCTGTCGTATGTCCGCACCTGAACTTGATGATTTTAGGTTTCTTGCTCTTGTTTTGACTATTTATCGAGGTGTTATTTTCTAAACTTATGTCCTGCATATTGTCCGCCTCTCAAGTAACTCACTCAACCTATTCCCAATCATCTATAACAAATATACAAAAAATTTTTGATATTACCAAATTTTTAGGTGTAAATCGCATTACAATGTTGTCTGTAAATTCAATTCTTCTTGTAGTGCTTGACTGTTAGAAATATCTGTTTCAACCACATACGCTTGAACAGGTTGTTGACCTGCATCAACAAGACTTTCGGTCAATTGGTTTGGTATCATTGCACCTGCATTTCCAGAAAAAATTCCACCCACTCCCGTTGCTTCAGGAACATCACCTTCTTCACCCTCACTACCTTCTTCACCACTCATTTTTGTTTCTACAATAGCTCGTATGTTATTTCTACCTGCAATTGCAACTGCTGCCGCATTTGCTATCCTTGCAAAGAAAGGCATTTCAGGATCTTTTAAAGCACTTGTAATACCTAAATACATGTTCACCAACGCTTGTGCCTTCGCCATCATTTTCCAACCCTTAGAACCTTTTTCTGCTGTTCCTGCTAAAGCACCAAACAATTTTGATGTTGCTTGTAAATTCATGTCTCTATATTTGACTCTTATTTCTTCTTTTTTCCTTTCAATAAATTCTAAGACTTCTGCTTCACCTTCACCATTTTTTCGTGCTTGTTCTAACAACAACCTTCCCTGTTCTCTTAACGCTTCCAATTCTCTATCACGTCCCATCTCATTCAACATTGAAATTTCTTTAATTCCAGCGATTCTCATTTTATTTAGGTCGTGGTGCACCTTTGTTTGACCTAGAATTATTTCCGTCTCCTTTTGCTTCAAGGCTAATAGTGCCGCTTCTGCATTTGCAAGTTTTTGTTTTGCTTGTATATTATCTGCATTTGTTCTTAGTTCTGCTTCTGCATTTTCTTTAACAGCATTCGCCATTCTTTTTTCTTGGTCTAACAAAAGCAACTGTTGATTCATAACTTCCATTGCATGTTTTTGCCTTTGTTCAAAAGTTAAGTTTTCATTGTCCCTCAACCTTGTTTGCTCAGTTAAAACCTCCTGTATTGCCACTTTCTGTAAGTTAATTTCACCAACTAGTTTAATCAATTCATTTCTGGAATTAACAATTGCCATCGCAGAGGTCATCACTTCTTTTGTATAATTTTTTGTTGATTCTGTTGTATCACTTATTGCTTCTCCTATATCATTGTAAATTTCTTTTCCCTTTTCAATAGTTCTTTGCACTGCCGCAATTTTTTCATCCACTGCAAAGATGTCATTCATTCCTTCTTTTGCTGTTGCCAACGCACCCTTAAAGTCACCCTCAAAAAGTTTGCCCATTGCATCACCCAATAGCCCAAAGCCATTAATCATTTGTTTCACCCTGTCGGTAATTTTCTCTTTTAACATTTTTCCAAAACCAGAAATGCCATCTTTAAACTTTTGAAAATTCCCCTTTACATCTGTGACTTTTTTACCCACTTCGCCTAGTTTACCAATAAAACCGCCCAACTTATTGAATAAATCAGAAACAACAATTTTTGTCATTTCAAGTGCCATGTTAAATTTATCTGCAAATCCTTGATTCCCCATTAACACGTCCCCCATTGAACCAAATGCACCAACTGCCGCACCGATTCCCGTAAACTTCATTGCACTGCTCAGCATTCCAAAACCTTTGCCACCCTTCTTCGCTTTGTCACCTGCATCCTCTGCACCCTCACCCGCTTCTTCAACATCTTCTTTTGCTTCTTTTGCTTTTGATCCCAAGCTGTCAAGTGAATCTTCTAAGTCACTAAAATCAGATTGTGCTTGTTTAGTATCTACGTCGATTACTATTTTTACCTCTTTTGCCATATTATTCTTTTAAATTCTTTAAACATTCTTTTAAAACTTCCATGTCTTTCATTCATGCCATAAACAAAATTTAGTTTTTTGTCTCCATAAATGTCAACTGTATTTACTATTCTTAAACTGGTTAACATCATAACCGAGCTAAGTTGTATGTGATTTTTTAATTCCATAACATAAAGTCAAAATTTTGAAATTGTATATTACTACCATTTTGGAACAACGCCCAATTCTCACCATAAGGAATGCCAATGTTTGGTAAACGCTGAACCGCTAAGTCAACAGAAAGTGACCAGATTCGTTTAGTGTCTGTTTGACTATCATCTAAACCAAATTGTAATACTCCACTTGATGTTGTCAAATATAGTGTGCAAGTTGCAACTCCAGTTTCTTTTAATGCAAACTCTGCTGTTCCACCCGTTGTTCCTAGTTGCGTGATTGTTCCATTTACATTTTTAAATGCTGTGTAATATGCAAACGCTTCTGTATAACTAACTGTGTATGTTGAACTTGTTCCGCCAACAACTGTTGCTGTTCCACTAACTCGAATAATCATATTTGTATTGTATGGAACAAATAATTGTTTTTCCGTTGATCTACCTTGTGGATACGCATAACCCCTTGTGTCACCTTCTGTAAACCCTGTTAATATAATTCTGTGCATTTCACCTTGAAGTCGTGGAACACCTTTTTGTTCTGTTTTGTATTTTACAACAATATCATCATTATTTAAAGGCATCAAAGCACTGCTAAATTTACCATTATCAGAACCAATTGTAAGTCCTTTTTTAAGTCCTCTCATTTTGTCTGCAATAATTGTCTTTGCTTGTCCTTGTGACAAAATTGACCTAAACCCAAAAAGACTTGTTAAATTTATTGGCAAACTACCTGCATTTGCTAAACAAGGATATAGTCCTGTCGCTAGTGTTACAAAGGTCATTGACAAACCACCTTGACAATCACAACATGCCTCGGGTGCTAATAAACCCGTATAAGGTGCGCCTGAGACACTAGGTGTGCAACCTGGGGTATCTTCTGGACACCAGTAATACAAAGCACCCATAAACAAATTGCTTCCGGTTGAATCTTCACCAACAACGTAATCACAATCAACACATGGAATCATGGAATCAACAACTTTTAATAATGTAACCTTTGTTGATGTGTCGACACCAACTTGATAGTTGCTTATATTTAAAACTCGCCAATAAGCATTTTTTATAAAAACTTCATCATTGAATTTAAAGTTGTGAATGTCAACATCATCTAAATATAAATGACACTCCATTATTCTCGCATCTGGGTTATATATATTGTCTAAGTATTTTTTCCAATACAATCCATACAGAGTATTATCAAACCAAGAACCTGTTTCATCTGTATAATTAAAAACACTTAATTCACCGACAACAGGTGGATTCGTATTCCAATACAATGATTTGTTTGCTTGTGTAAGTGTGTAAACATTACTTGATGGTGTTATGTCAAAAGGTGTGCAAACAGGGTATGTTAAAAAAGTGAAAGTTGAAATTAAACTATCTGAGACACCTTGCAGGTGCATTGTATAACTCGTAGATGCACCAGAACCATTTAGAACAGTAGTTGCCGCACCATTGTAAAAAAACAACTTTGGTTTGGTTGCTGTTAATGGATATTCAAAACCACCTTCAACACCCTTGTAAGTGTATTCATATTGCACAGCCATATTATATAAATATGGTTGCGCTTGTGTGTCCTCATTTCTAAAGACTTTTTGGTTTATATATGGTGAGAAAATAGGTGTGTTTTTTAATTCACCTTTTGCAAACTCATTTGTGTTGTCCGTTCTTCTATAATGACCATAAACATTTATGTCTGGGAAAAAATCTTTTAAGTCTTTGTTTACAAGGTCTTGATCCTCTAAGTCAGATAAATCAATTGTCTTTTTTTGTATCGTTGTAGTGTCTTTGACAATTATCTCTTTAGAGACATCCAATTTGTCTGTCCATGACTTTATACTAGCGTTAGCAAGATAATCATTGTAAGGCTCTATAATTAAGTTAGAGGGGTTGTCTGGATCAGATATTACTAATAGGTTGAACCTTTGTATTATATCCAATAAAAAATCCTTCTGCAAAATCTGGTCATCAATACATGCAGGAACATTTACAGTTCCGTTGTAAGCACCTTCGTTAAATGGAATCCACTCAACCACAATTTTGCTTTCTAAATTTTCACAAGTTAAACTAGCACTAGCACCAAAGGTGATTTTTTCATCACCACTAGCACCTGTAAATTTTGCATTTAAAAGTGACATTCTGATATACGCTTTTTGTCCTGTTCCCATTGCTTCAATATCCAAAGAGTGCTCAATATCTTCTTCAAGGTCAAAAGCTGTGCCACTAGCGGTAAACAAATCAACAAGGGGTGCTGTGCTATAAACAACATCTGGATTGTCAATGTCAACAATTTCTACTTTTAATTGCATTGGGTTAAGGTCAATGCTCACCACATTCTCAAGTTTTAACTTATGTCTAACTTGTATTGACAACATCCCCTCAAATTTCTTTTCGAAATAATCACCCGCCTCATTCCAAATGTTTTGACTGTCAATAATACAATCACTACCAGAAACAGTATCAGCGGGAACATAATTGTTTAAAAATGCACCCTCTGGAATCGCATCACCAACTTCGGGCATACCGCCTGTGCCTGGTTCATAAACACCCCAAACGCCATTGTTTCCAACTCTCATCACCCCGCCTGGCTGTGCTGTTGTATTTGTCAATGGCAGACCTGCTTCACCCAAGTGGTTTCCAGTTGTCATAAATAACTTGCCAAAATAAGCACCATCAATAAATGCAGAAGTATATGTAAACCCTGCCTTTTTCAAAATCAAATTTACTATATTTTTAATTTGTAGCGCAGGTCTTAATTGATTTACAGGAACCATGTAATCCTGTGCTGTCAATGTTCCTAAGCTAGTCACATCGGATGATGTCATATTTAGATATAGGTCTTGATCAGGGTCATAAAAGAAATTGGGTTTTGTGATGCTCATTGGATACATCACTTTTTGCACATTGACATCAGTATCTCTAAGGGAAACAGCGGGGTCTTGAGCATTTACAAAAGAAGAAGATGAACCATCCCAAGATGCGATGATATTTGCCTGTGTATATACATGGTCTAATTCATCACTATAAGAATTGTCATCATTTCTAAAAACATCCTTTAATCTATTTTCCCCAATCGCAGAAAACAAATCTGCTGTGTTTGACATCAAAACAACTTCGTATAATTCTGCTTTTTGATATACAGATTTTAATTGTATAAACCCCTCAAATTGTGGCATTGCACCAACAAACAAAGTTGCCTTGAATTTTTTCCTTGTGCTGAATACAAGTGTGGACATGTTAACATCAAACCAATTTTGAAAAAAGGTATTATTGCTGTCTGTAAAAGGCAATTTAAAAGTTTGTGAGAAACTTGCTTTTCTTGTCTGTGGTTCTTTAATATCAGAGAATTGAAAATTTAAAGAAATCACAGGATGTTCCTGTAAGTCTAATTCATAACCTGTTTCTGTGGTTGATGACGTTGTTGCGTCTCTATATGCAATTAATCTAATTTGATTCATTAAGAGTTAGTGTTTAACGGGTTTGCATATTCTATTGTGAATGTGTATTGTATTTGCAATTTATTCTTTGCTGTGGTCATTCTTTGAAAAGATTTGTTTGTTACGATAACAGACTGTGACACAGGTGTTGCAAGGTTTTCAATAACCATGACAGCATTTGATGAAAACAATGTTTCCAGAAAGTCTGCTTCTTCTTCAGAAATATACTGTGTTTGTAAAGTGCTTTGTAATTTTCTTTTTGTTGTTAATGTTTTAGTTCCTGCACCCCAAGTGTTAAACGAATAAACATCACCCGTATCTAAAGAGCTAGAACCTAAAACAGATTGATAATTATTTTTTTCACTACTTACTGTTTCTGTTTGTCCTGCGTTAAAATTATAATAGTCCCAAGCACCTAATTCATTTATCCAAGCCAATCTAATTATTTGTTGATCCTTGCAATTTATAGCACTCTCAAAATCTCTGACAAAATAATAATACTGTGACCTTATTTGAGATGTTCCATTTTTATCGTTACACATATAAACCCTATAATAAGCAAAATCCCGTGCAACACCACCAGAGGGTTGTCCATCGAATGTTGCAAGTGCCGCATCGTCTTTGTGTGCCTGTCCAACATAGTTTTCAAAATTCCCTGTCCCTACTCCTGCATAAACTAAATACTCTTTGTCAGAGTTAGATGCTGCAGGTGGCTCACCACCTCTATCGTCATCATTTGGGAATGTGTAAGTCATAATCAATGAGCCATCACTTCCATAATACTGCAAACCTAAAAAGTCGCCATCTGAACCCCATCCACTTTTGTTCTGTATTCCAATAGTGTGCCAGTCAGTTCCATTTGTTATGTAGTTTATATATCCCGTTAATTTTGTTGAACCACCCCCCGGTGCAGCATTTAACTTTCTGAAGTCAATCATACTTGGTGCATTTGACATTAATTGTTTTGTATTATTTGCTGTTGTGTAGTCACTTAAAGGATTTGAGTCTGGTAAGGTTGCGTATGTCATAAGCGGAAAAGTTGCTTGTGTGAAATACATTGTGATTCTGACTTCATCACTTGTTTGTTCAACAGGTGCAGAAGTTGCAGAAGTTGCACGTTCCCAAGTTGCCTTCAATACTATTGTTTTCACACTCTCTGTGTTTTCTGAAAATATAGTTGATGTCAAATTTTTACCAACCTTGTGAACTTCTTTTCCTGCCGCATTTGTGTCCTCGTAGCTATGCTTGAGAACTGTATTTACAATTCTTTTAATGTCAAAAATAGCCACTTGATTTGTTGTGGTTGATTTATTATTAGTTCTTTGTTTTATTGTTGCAAGTAAATTTGCATCTGCAATTGAGTTGTCATATACTCTTAAAATATATTTAACATTGAAATATGTTGCAAGATTGTCTGTTATATTAACAGTCACAGGTAACATCTGCCAATAGTTTGTCGGAACTAATTCATCATAAGTATTTGATGTTCCTGTGTAGGTTGCTGTCTCTGTTGGTATTTGTGTTATTTGAATTGTTGCCATTTATACAAAGTATTGATCAGTTTTATTTAATTGTTTTTCCATGTCTTTTGCTAGTGCTGTTTCTAAATTTTTTCTTGAGAGTTCCATATTTTTATACCAAGTTTGAGAAAAGAAACCAGTCCCATCTAAACCCTTTTTATATATTGATGTTGCGATTGCAAATTTTATTGCACTTCTTTTTACAAATCTACCTTTGGCATCTCTCGTTCCTTTTAACCCTTTTTTTATAACCCACTTGTCAATTGCACTTGGGTTAATCATTTTGAAAGTGCCTGTGAACGCAGGTTGCCTTGTAAAGCTAAACATCTTGTTTGCCCTTGAATCATTTAGTTGAAAGGTTTGGTTTCTCACACCCTTAACCCCTGTATCAACAAAACCACCATAATCATTCATGCTAAAGATGATTTGTGGCTTTTTCTTGAAACTACCTTGAACCATGTATTTAATTGAAGAACCAAGCGCAGAATCACCCACATCACCAATCAAAGCACTCCGAGAATCTTCGACTTGTTTTTTTCCAAGCTTCTGTAATTCCTGTATGAAATTTTTAAATGCCATTATGAATTATTAGTTTGTGGAACAATGCAAAGGTTGTTCTCATTATTTACAACTATGTTGAAAGTGCCACCCCACCCTGTCAATAAGTTTGCAAACCTACTTGTAAAGGGTGATAAATCAATTGGCAACTCTATATCTGTTCTTTGATCCGCCCATGATTCTGTTTGTGTTGCTTGTCTAAAATTAGAAATTACATCTTTTATTATTTGTAAAGTTTCAGAATAAGCATCATCTATGTCTGTCATATCTTCTTGTATTCTGTCTGCAATAATAACATCAAAAGAATAAGTCAATGTTTGTTCATCAACAGATGCAGGTTGTGGTGTTATATACATCAAGGGGAATTGGTCAGCATCCATTTTCTCAATGTCCACATCTTCAAGACTGCCAGAATTAAATGACTGTATCTGCAAGTGATTCGTTGCTATATTGCTAAACGTATTAATCATCTGCTTGTATGTGATATTATTTGGTGTGTTATTGTTATCCTGTGCCATGTTTGTCTTTTTCTAAAATAAATAAATCCTGTTGATATGACAGGAATGTTAAACTCTCATATATTTTTAACTTTGTTACTTTCTTCATTTTCAATATCTTGCCCTCTGCCAAGTTGTATATAATTGCATACCAACCCCATTTGCTTTTGTATTTCTTTTGTGTTGTCACCCTTCTCTCGTATGGTGAACCCTCATTTTGTTTTAACTCTACTTCATCAAATAACTGCGAGAATCTGTTATAAGTGTCTCGCCTAAATGAAAAAAAAAATTAAGAACCCCCAGTGCATAACCCATTGGTAAGTCCAACATAAGGTTCTTTTTTTCCTCTGTTGGTTTATATTTTTCAACAGTGTATCGGTCATATCTATTAACCTCACTTGTTTGTTTTCTATACAGTATTGACATTATTTTATGTAGGTTTTCTGTTGAGTCCTCACAAAATGTTTCTAAGTCAACAAACTCTCCTGTTGTCATTTCTGCCATGTTTGGAATAACACCATACTTTTGGTTGTTAAACTCAATGTTTCTTTGCATCTTGATGTCACTAGGATCATCCTTGGTCATTGATACTATTATATTTGACACCTTGTTTAAATCTTTTATTTTAAACCTTTTTAAGGTTTTAACATCTATGTCGCAAAACGCAGAAACAATTTCAAGGTTTTTCACCTTTTCTTCTTTATTACTATCTAGCACCCGCATAAACTGTTGATACTGTTTAACTGTTATGTCATTCCAATTTTCCGGAACTCTAAGTTTTATTTGTTTCATTTTTTATAAATATAAAATTCTTGTTTTTGTCTAAGATATATAATACTTGCCAGAATAAGAAACCATTAATTTATTTAAACACACATATCTCACCGCATCAATACTATGGTTAAAGGCATCAACAGGTCTGTTTGTTATTTCATTATTTTTGTCTTTTATCCACTTGTAATTTCTAAATTCTTTTATTGT
>TARA_R100001443_G_scaffold2698_4_pt1 | contig 15891 bp, 22 predicted proteins | sample TARA_R100001443 | Tara Oceans TARA_R100001443 (sample SAMEA2622142) | marine metagenome | biome: marine biome (ENVO:00000447); feature: deep chlorophyll maximum layer (ENVO:xxxxxxxx); material: "saline water (ENVO:00002010), including plankton (ENVO:xxxxxxxx)" | depth 50 m
ATCTTGCCTTAGATACCAACCATCATCTTGCAATGCAAACGCAACTCTCCAAGGTATACCAATCAAGTCTTTCTGCTTTAGTCCGTCTATCTTGTTGGCTCTATGTGGACTTGACTCTGGAAAATCCTGCCTAGTGTTGGCAACTGTCTGCTTTACCTGCTTTCCGTCTGCTCTATAATTGTAGTAAGAATCTCCAAGATTTAACCAGAGAGTTCCATCGTCTTTTAATATTCTATGCACTTCACGAAAGACTTGAACCAAATTGCTCACGAATTGTGATGGTGTTTCTTCTAATCCTAACTGCGAGTCTTTTCTTACTGCACCACACTTAGGACATGTGCTTCTGTATATTGCGTCACCGACAACATTGCCTTGTTCATGCATGGCTTTATGTCCAGTAACAGTATCCTTAGATATTTTTGTAGTTCTCATGTGAGGACAGTTAGGGTCGCCACCTTCCCATGTACCAGTTTGGTAATCCCTCAACCCCCAATATGGGGGTGAGGTAACACAACAGTTCACAGATTTGCTAGGTAAAGTTTTTAAAACCTCTCTACAATCACCAATATGAATATCAATCATAGTAAGGTTCTTTGTACTCAGACAAAGGGTGTTGAGTTTTCATTGTATAAAGCACACGTCTTGCTTGGTTCATGCTTAGTGTAAATCTGTTAGCCGTGTCTTGTATTGTGTGGTTTTTGTCGTTAGGTTTCTTCTTTCTGCTCTGCATTTCTCTATGCCATAGTTTTACTTGAGCAATAAAATCATCTGTGTATCTCGGATTAGTCATCTGTTATCTCTCCATATAAAGCACCATACCCAATTATATCTATAACACTGTCTAAATGCTTGGGTGTTTCAATTAGACGTGCCAACTTTACAGCAATCATGCACTTGTAAACATCTTGTGGAGTTACATCTTTCTCCAATAGAACAGACCAAAGGTTTGCTATTCTCTTGTGGTTCGACAATGCATCGCCATATATCTTGGCTCTGTCTTTGGCTATAAGTTTTCCTGCTTTTTCTAATATCTTATCTCTTTTCATATTCCTTTCTCCATAGGTTTGTACACCTTGTAAGACGAACAAACTTTTCTTGCCTCTGAGTCTGTCTTTGTACAAGTCCAACTGCCTTGATGATTAGCTTCTGCAAACTGGCAAGTGTTACAAGCTACTGGAACTGGTGCATTGTGCCAACAAACAGATTTTTTAAAACAACCTCTGCACCTCCAATCTGTTTCGTCTGTTGCAAGTTTCTTTGCTTTGTTTTCAATAACGTCTTCTATTCTTTTCTTTATAAATGCTATCTCGAAGTCGTCCCATTTAACTATCTCAGCATGGTATTCGCTAGTGTTCTTACTGATAGCAATAAAAAAACTTTCTTTAAAACCAGATAATGCCATCATCATTTGTAACTGTGAAAAATATTTAGGGTGAGAGATACGAACTCCGTCTTTCATAAACTTTTTAAAGTTTGCATCATTCATTGATTTTATTTCTAATACCCTTAGAACACCATCATCTGTCTCTATGTGTCCGTCCATGTGGCAAATTATATGACCACCTAACTGTTCGTAAGTATACTGTCTGCCAGTAAGTCCGTCTTTTTCCCATACTCTTACATCAGCTTTATCTTTTATATCTTTAACAACTATGTCTTCTAGTATGTGACCAAGTTTAAATATTCTTTTCAACTTTGGTTCTGCCACATCATTTGGGAAACCTCTTAAAGAGAATGCTTGGTAAGCATCGCATTGAGTTCCTATACCAGATGCACCTATGTAATCTCTTGCTTTTTCTTTAGGCTCTTTTCTGTACCCTTCATCTATAGCTTTGATTACATCGTCTGCACTTTTAATCATAATAAATCCTTGGGTGAGGGAGGCTGGCACCCCTGCAAACCTCCCTCCTATTCCATTACTAGAATGGAATTTCGTCATCAAGGTCTTTGGCTTCACCATGTGGCTTATAAACCTTGACCTCTGTCTGTGTTCTTTCTTTACCATCGTCACCAGTAAAAGGCTTGCCGTCTCCGACAACAACTGCTAACTCAAGATTTTTAAGAGACGCAACATCACCAGGCTTGTCTGGGTTAGGGTGCTGAGCCGCAATGAGCAAAGACTTTAGTTGTCTTTTACCTATATCAACTGCTTGTGGATTTTTATTTACAAGGTTGAAGTTTGCGTTGATGTCTCCAACTTCTTCAACTCCTTTAAAATTTACTTGCAAATATTTTCCACCAGTTGAACTATCTTTCATCACGGCATCTGTTATCTTAACATGATGCTCTCCTTTTGGTAGCCTAAGATAGCCACTGCTTGACTCAACCTTAGTTAAATCAAGACTACTAAAACCATTCCAATCAGTCATTTTTACCTCCTTCACTCATTCTTGCTAATAGTTCAGTTACATCGTTTACTTCTTCAAAGGCACTCAACGTGTTAAGTGGGTCACGAACTTTACCATGCCAACCACTTACCTCGTCTGTTACTATATACCTTTTGACTTTTGGTATACCTTTATCATTTGTTTCTGTCTTCCTTACACCACACATTACGTGGTCAAACAAGGCAGGAACATGTTTGCTAACGGCAGTACCTTTTACTAGGGGCCAATATTGTGTTACATCGTTTGCGTCTTTTTCTTCTTTGGCAAGACACGTAATGTAAACATGTATAGGCAAGTCCCTAATCCATTTAAGAGAACCAAGCATTAGTCTGCTATAGTCTCCCCATAATGCGAACCCATTGCTAGAGTTCTCATGTTGCTTTTCGAGATGTTCAATTAGTCTTTCAGATAATTCTGTCAAGCTATCAATGGCTATCCATTTGTATCCTGCTTCCTTGAACTCTTTTGATTGCAACATTTTAACTATACCAGTAAACGAATAGTTTCCGTTCTCTGGGTCATGGTTTCCGTCCCAAGAAGTGAACGGAAGATAATCAATATTAACGTCTTCAACAGACTTTAATCCTGCTTCACCAGATAATATTAATCCTTTCCCATATCTTTTTTGGAAGTAACGACACTGAAATGTTTTGCCGTATCCGTGGTGTGCATATAGTAATAGTTTAACTGCTCCACCTTTTTGTATGTCAGAGGTCTTCATTACATTAAACACTTTGCACCACCTTTACTCTTGCTTTATCAAGCTTTCTAGTTAATGCAGGCTTCAATGTATTCTGCTCTCCACTTGGAAGTTTTTTAAACTTCCTCTTATCAACAGATAAAGTTCTTGTAACGTACTCTGGCAAGTCGCCTTCGCCAAAAATCTCTTCTAGCATTGGCTTGTCCCATGCCCATCGTTCACTTCTTGAACATGTTACTTGAAACCTCTCCGTTGTTTTCGACTGTTCTCCCTCTGTCTCTGGAAATGCCAAAGCAATCTCGTTCTGGAGTTGTTGTATCCTTTCAAGTTTGCTTGGTAAGTCTAACTCTAATGTGTAGAGTTCGTGACATAGGAGGTCTAAGTTGTCTGATGGGATTGAATCAGACTCTTTGGATTTCCCAAAGCTATCCCAACTGTCTGAAGACATGTGCTTCTCCTTTTCTAGTTTTGCATCAGCGTTTGTCGAATGATGCTTTACATGAACAAGAATGTAATATATAACTTACACGAATGCAAGCATAAAAGGAGAAAAAAATGTATAAAATTAATTTTTCTAGGCTTATCAATGACTTCGGAGGAGCATCATCAGTGGCTAGAAAGATAAATAAAGCTAGGACAATACCTTATCAATGGGTTAAGAAAGGTAAATGTTCAACAAAAGTTCTGGAGGAACTAAAAAATATTAACCCAACATGCAGTATAGACGATTATTTTGAGGAGGTACACAATGGGAAAGGAAAACGTAAAGCTTAATCATGCGTTAGAGTATCTGGAGCGTGGTTGGTCTGTCATACCAATAAAGCCTGAAGGCAAACGACCTGCAATCAGATGGCTTGAATATCAGAAACGTCTGCCAACAGAAGATGAGGTCACTCAATGGTGGACGCAATGGGAAGACTACGACATTGCACTTGTAACTGGTGAAGTGAGTGGCGTTGTTGTTGTTGATTGTGATAATGACAACGCATTCAAAGCCTCTCAAGAAGCAGAGATGATTACGCCTATTAAAGTTAAGACGAAGAGAGGCGTACATCTTTACTTCGAACACCCAAAAGACGGAATACGTAGAGGTCCGAGAGCAGGTGTAAACAGCAGAGGTGCAGACTGGCCCCAGATTAATGGGTTAGACTTCAGAGGAGACGGCAGTTACGCACTGCTACCACCTTCAAAGAACTACGAATGGGATTATCCAACAGACGTATTCGATTATGATGAGATGAATGTCTGGAAAGATTGGAAGCCGTCACTCAAAGAACGTATTAATGATGGTGACTTTCATTTCTCAAAGCTCGACTTGAGTTCTGTCAAACCTTTTGACCCTAACGAAATGCTATCTGAGTGGGATAGAACTGCAAAGTACGTGACTGAAAAGTTTCCAACCACATTAAAGATACCATCTGGCATGAGCAATGGACGTAATGAACGTGTTATGAGGTACGTGTCTGAGTGCATACTGAATGGATACTTTGGCTCTGAACTTCGTCTTCGTGGCATTGCTTTTATGAATGAGTTCTTTGTAGATGCATTGGACGAAAGAGAATTTGAAGCGACTGTCAGTTCTATGGAACAGTCAGAGAGACGAAACCACCCAGAAAGATTTGATGAAGACGGAAACTTTATTGGTCAGCCATTGACTGATGAGTTCAAAGACAGACCCAGAAAACTTATCCAGATGAAAGACGCAGACCAACTTATGGAGGAAAGCAAGGGCAAGGTATATCTTATTGAACCTTGGCTACCTACAAATACAATCGTGCAAGTGTATGGATACAGTGGACATGGTAAGTCTATGTTTGTTCAGCATTGTATATCTGCTTTATGTAGTGGTAGAAAATACTTTGGTTGTTTCGAACTCGGCAAACCTGCAAGGGCGTTGTATTTGGATTTTGAAATGGGCATGTCTACTATAGCTAGACGTTTGATTGAGATGAGGCAGATGCATGGAGACACGCAAGATAGGCTAAACATATGGACACCTTTCGTGGACAAGAAAGAAATAGACTTGAAGAGGAGGGAGGGACTTGAAGAGTTGCAAGCGTGGATAACATTCTCAGACCCAGACGTTGTGATAATAGACACAATCAGGTCAGCTTATCCTGGCTTGATGGAGAACTCGGCAGACGAATGGAGTCGAGTCAACCAGTTAGCTGTCAAACTCAGGAACTCAGGACTCGCTGTCATTATGATACACCATTCTAACAAGCCGTCTGAGGGTGGTCTGGGTAGAGAGGCAGGCTCAACCAACCAGTTAACTGTACTGGAGACACAAATAAAAGTAACTCAAGTATACAAAGACGAAGACACGGCAAAGCAAAATGCCGCTATCTGGGACGGCAGTTATGAACGACCAGTATTCCCTCTACTGGAGGGCAAACTTCCGACAGACTATAGATTATATATGGTAATGGAAATAAAGTATGGGAAAGTCAGAGAGTGGACAGACATACATGATAGAGTACAATGGATTGGCTTTGGCTCTCACAATACGAAAGATGAAAGATGCGTTGTCGCAAGTCAATCAACTAAGCAAAGGGCAAAAGCTATGGCTCTCGATGGCACAGACCCACTGAATATAGCTGATACTTTGCAAAGACCTCTACGTCTTATAAATGAATGGCTAGAACTTTAGTTTCTTTCCGTCAACATACACGGCAACTAACTTTGCGTTAGGAAAATGTACCCTCACCTTGTCCATAAGTTCTGCAATGTCTGGGTACTTTTTACGATTGTCTTCGGCTTGTTGTTGTGTCATTTATTTGTTACAACTACTTAAACTTCGTCTCTTGTTCTTCGTCTCGTGGTGGGCTACGCCCAACCACGTAAGAACAAACGTAGTTGTAACATTTTTTTTTTGATTTGTCAATACCCCTATGATACTTTTTCCTACATGCCACGTAGAGTGAATGTAGACGAAGAAAACCTATCATGGCTTAGAGCTAATCATAGCAGGTTGAGCCATAAAGAACTTGCGTCTAAATTTAATTGTTGCGTAGACACTATAAAAAGGATACTTGTAAGACATAACTTACAGGATTTTGATGGAGCTAAGTACCAAGTCAAGCGAGCTTACGAAGAAAAGACATGGCAAAGACCATGTATGGATTGTGGAGACGTAAAGAAGCGACCAAAGAACTGGTATTACTGCATTGAATGCAGAGTGAAAAGGGGATACGAAGAGTTATGAGCAGACAGAAACGAAAAGGAGACGGCTTCGAGCGTGAGTTAGCAGCGTACTTTAACGAGGAAGCAGACATAAACACAGCATATCGTGCGCCATTGTCTGGTGGAGGAAAGGTGAGTTCTCATGGTGGAGCAGACTTAATCGGAGTGCCAGACTTATTTGTAGAAGCCAAGCGTGTAGAGCGTCTGAACTTTATGGACGCAATAAGACAAGCAGAAAAAAATTCACAGGAAACGAATAGCCCAGAGACGCCCATAGTTATCAACAGACGAAACAGAATGACAACTGAGGAAAGTCTATGCGTACTTAGGCTGAAAGACTTTATGAAATATTACAACGCTTTCTTAGAACTAACTGGTAGACACAAAGGGAAAAATTCTGTAGCATAAAAGTGTAAACAAGGAGAAGTGTATGGCTTATTCAACTAACAAAGGTCTTGTCTTCGGAACTCAGAAAATGAACGGCACGAGGAGAAATGCTTTTCAAGGTTTGCAATTCCGTAATCGTTCACAATTACCATCACAGTTTGGCTCAAGTCTTAACAAACAAAAAGTCAACGTCTTCGGTGGCAGACTAAGAAAGCAGGTGTAACATGCCAGGACCTATGAAAAAAGGTAAAAAGAAAAAGAAGAAAATCGTCAAGTATTAATAAAGAAAGACGACTACCTCTCGCATCTAGTGTACACTCTCCCTTTAAGGAGAGTGTACAATCGAACCAATTAGCATAGCATTAGCCGCATACTCGGCAATCAAGGCAGGCGTCACGGCAGGACGTGAGATGCAAGACCTTGGCAAAGACATCGGAAAACTATTCGATGCCATCGACATTCTACGCAATGACCACAACAAAAAGAAACGTGGTGCATTTGCAGGCACAGAGAATGAAGAGGCTATGGATACGTTTATCAACAAGAAAAAAGCTGAAGACATGGAGAACGAACTGCGTCAAATAATCATGGCTACTAGGGGGTATGATGCTTGGCAAGAACTGCTAAGACTACGTGCTGAAATAAGACGTAAGAGGAAGGAAGCCGAACGAGCAAGACAACTCGCTCGGCAAAAGTTTTGGGAAAACTTATGGTTGTACGGAGGTATCCTTGTCCTTATTGTCGGTGGATTCACTCTCCTTTTTGTCGTCATCGCCGCTCTCGATGCTAGTGGAACTCTCGACAGTTGGCTCGGAAGAAGCTGACTTGCGTGGTACAAGTCTAGCTAACGTCTCGAATATCCAACCACTGTAGTTGAGCGAACTCCTCAACAAGTCTAATACTTGCATACCATTTTGTATTGTACTGATGTTATCGGCAAACAATATCTCTGTACCGATAAGCTTTCCGTCTTTTTCAACGAGATAGATTTTGCCTACCTCTATCGTTGTAGGTCTGGTATCTTCACCATTGGCTTTTTCTTCTGCCATTTAATCCTCCTTTGGTTTGTTAATAAGGTTTACTGTATCATGTAAATGAGATGGTGCAAGATGCGAGTATCTCATTACCATGTCGAGAGAGGTGTGTCCAAGTAAATCAGCCACGGCTCTCAAGCTTGCGCCTTTCTGCACAAGATGTGATGCAAACGTATGTCTGCAATCATGGGGGTTAAAGTCCTCAATGTCTGCCTTTGCGAGTGCTTCATTGAAGTACTTATAAAACTTGTATTTGTTCCATGAGTTGTAGTCTTCTGACCTAAATACAATGTCATCATTCGACTTGAACTCACGGAAACCATAGTCACTAACGTAAGTAACAAAATGCACTGGCACTTTACGTCTCAGTGTACGTCCACCTTTACGAGAGACGATAACAACACACGTTGTCTCAACGTCTCTTGCTCGCAGGTTGAATGCCTCACCAAGTCTAGCACCACTATAAAACAAGAACCTCAGTATCGGTTGCAGACATACACGTGCAGACACAATCATTCTGTCTCGCTCTCGCTCTGTCAGCCATCGTACTCGTGCATCATCAGACGTTGGTTGCTTCAGCTTATACGTTGGAACACTTCTACCCATGTCGTTGTTGTAGTTAATCATCGACTTGATAGACGTCATCTCTCTCGATACACTGTTGTCTTTGTTTCCACGTCCCTTGAAATAATCCATGACTTCGGCTTGTCCCAACGAACAAAGAAACCTATGACCAAACTCATTCTCAAACAGACGTAAGTTCACAATGTCAGTACTACCAGGCAGCTTACTTCGGCTGCCCAAGTAAAGTTTTATTGCGTCTGTCACTGTTGTCTTCGCACCCAAGTCTGCTTTCTTACCTGCGTCACGGAATATCTCTCGCATTCTCTCCTTGGCTAACGTCTTTTGTCCGACAGTAAATCCAGTTGACCTACGAATACGATGGGTGTTACCCATCGTATCCTTGACAAACCCATGAGCATACAGATGTCCGTTCCTCTCAACTAGCTTCATTATTTACCTCCCATTAGTTTGTATTCCTTGGTAATCGTACCAAGTTTCTTGTCACCTCTACCATGTTCCTTAACTCTTGTGGTAAAGCCTTGTCTCTTAACAGAACCATCGTCATTGTACAACGTGGGATACACTCTCGTATGTGCATCAACTTCGTGATACTTCTTTGGTGTACCAACACCACCTTGACCATTGCCATCAGTTCTGTACAGATTGACACCTTCATCTTTCGGAAGGTTGACCTTGAGAACTACATGTTCGTCTGATGGTACAGTTTCTCCACGTATCAGAGTTCTCTTGCCTTTCGTCTGTCTCACTTCTTGAGTAACGTGTCTAGGATAGTTCCATATATTCAACAACGAGATAAGAAATCGTATGTCTCCCATACAACCAAGCAATGAACTGTAGTCTGCCCTGCTCTTCTGTATTTCGTTTCTCATTGGGTCTATCTCGTGTCCAATGCCAGGCTTCCACATGACGTGTCTTCTCAACAAATCCCAATCTTTCTTGTCCTTTCTCTTCTTGCTATTGTGGTAAGACCATATGTTACCCCACAATGCTCTATCAACATTCAAGGCAGACGGCTTGCATTGCTCCAACGTAAGGTCGTGAGGATACAATATCTCTTGCATTCTCTTCATTAGGTTCTCCTCGCTCTCATACTTCTTGCCATACCTTTCAAGTTCGAATGGTGTCTGTCTGTACTCCTTGATAACCTCATCATCGAAAGGCTTTCCAAAGTTCACAACCATTCTCATGTCATGTATGTAAACCTTATTGTTTACGTGCTTGACCATGTGTTGCTCTATGCCTTTGTCATATTCAGCATTGGCAAAGTACATAAAGCTATCGAATGTATAAACCTTGTCTCCCAAATACATTCCCTCTACGTCTTCGGTCTTGCGTATCCAATAACCAACAGATGGATTAACAATAGAAGATGGCACGTCTCCATTGCATATACCCCACTTATTGTGAAAGATTTTCTGTTGCCACCACTGTTTCGTTGGCTCGTTCCACTCAATGAAAAGGTTCTCTGATGGTGGCTCTGAGTTCCACAAGGCAAGCACGGCTTCATCAGCAGTAAAGTCTGCACCTCTCTGCACAATCTCCTGCATCAGACTCGCATGAACGATTGCTTTCTTGGCTTTCATAAAGTCCATTTGGCATCGCCTCACGGCTTTCCTACTCTCCTCGTTGTGGTGGTATATCTGCAAACCTTTGGTCGGTCTTTTGAAACCATACGATATTTGCTCATGCAAGACTAGCTTGTTCATCTTGGCAACAATCTGTTTCACAACTCTCTCTTCAGCACTTATCTTGGCTTCTGCAAAACCTCTCGCTTTGTTGTAGGTTATTCTGCCGTCTTCAATCTCGTCCATCATTATGTCTCTGAAAGATGGTGGCTCATGTGTCACTGGTGGCTCAATGTCAGACGACTTGAACTTAACACCAGTGGCTTTCTCTTGTATCACCTCTTTCAAGAATGGCATGATGTCCGAAAACTTTGGCATATCAAACAAGCCTACCCTTGCGATAGGCTTTTGCGTTCTCGGTGTCGCAGGTTTTACTATTGGCACTCTTTTATTATGTCTCTTTTTTCCCATTATACCCTCCTATTATTGCATAGAAATCTTTCTCGGTGTCAGGCGATACGTCTTCCGTACTCGACAGACTTGTTACCATCACAACAGAGTCGTTGTAAGACCTAGACTTTTTCATCTGTTCTTTCGCCAACCTCTCTGCGTCCTCGTATCTTGGTGTGTATACCAAAATCTTCTCATAAGATGTTATCTCCATCTTCACTACCCAACCTTTACTCATTGTTATCCTCCTTGGCTTGTATGGCGAACCCATGATACATGATTTCGCCAGAGTGTATTATTGTTGATTCATCGTAACATATTACGCAGTTGAAATTCTCTTCTAAGACATCGTTCAAAGCACCAATCGTGCCTTCAAATGCTAATCCCTCGTCTGCGTCTTGTACTTTAAATCCTATGTTGTCTTTTAAGAATGCATGCTTACTCATATCTACCTCCTATAACATTTTGAGTTGAATTTTAGCTTCCTTCTCCACGTCTGCAAACGTGTCGAACTCTCTGCTCATTGGCTTGAAGTGTACGTAAGCCTTGTAACCAGTCTTACTGTTCTCAACTTCAAACTCGCTCTCGTCTGTGAACCCAATCACATACGATTTGCGTTCTGTGTGGTTGGACTTGAACCCAAGCACACATAGTTTCTTCTCACTACATGGCTTGTTCACATACAACCAATCGCCAACGATACGAAACATACCTCTCTTCGTATCATCAATCTCCTTGATTTCTTTCACCCAAAAGGGTGGCTTTTTGCCACCCTTTGAGGGATACGTGGCAACACTACCTTTGATAGGTGCTTTACTTGCTTTCCTGATGTCGTCATCTGTAATGACACCATCAGACTTGGCATTACGTGAACAAACTGTGAGGAACTCTTGCTTTTCCTCTACGTCTAGCACGTTATACAGTTTCAATAGCTTATCAATCACACTCATTACGCATCTCCCCTTGGCATCTGACCCTTCTCACACTTGAAAAACTCAGAGTAATTACCCTCTTCATTTATGTGAGAACACGAGAATATAATCGTTCTCAACATCTCCTTGGTTCTATCCTTAACTCCACTCGCAGGATTGTATATCAAGTCCATACCTTCAAGCACGTCTCCAAGGTATCTGTAAAGAACATCGACCATCTCATTGCTCAATGCCTCGTCTGCGAATGCCATAGGTGGACACAAGTGAGGTTGGAAAGCATACTTACCTGCAATCTCACGTAACTTTTCGTCCATCATAACTTTGGAAAAGACAGATGGGGTCTTGACAGACGGAAACTTTTTGCGATATTCTTCACGTGAGGTTGAAGTGTGAGTACTCGTTCCTTTCCTTGTACTCTTCCTCGATTGTGTGTACTGAAACAGAGAGGGTGTAGGTGTAGAATTAGTTTTCTCATTTGTTCCTCCCAAAGCAGAAGCCTGCTCCCTCTCGATTACACCTAAGTCTTCTAGCTTTTTCTTCGCTATCTTACTCGTTGCTTTAGATTTTTCTTGCTTTAAAGTCATTGTCGACCTCCTTACATATTGTTGAAATTTTATCGTAATTATTTGATTTGATTCTTGCGTAGTTCACTCGCTTTGCAACCTCAAACCAAAACCTAAATTGCATTCCTCTTGTGGGATACAAAGGCAACCAATGATTATGTATGGTAAATGGTTTCTTTACTCCCATCATGCAATCCTCTTGTGGATACCAACCTTTGTACCCAACAGTATCTGAGACAACTCACCCATTGCACTCTTGGCAAGCTCTCCCACATTCTCTACAACAACGTGATTGCTGTAGTAATCTTTCACGGCACTGTCTCTGATGCCAATACCAACAACGTCCGTGTCTTTGTCTGCTTCAATCTTCTTCACAGTATCCACGAGATGTCTTCTCAATGACCTATCGTAGTGTGTACTACACGCAGGCTGACCATCAGACAATACGATTAGCACTTTACGTTGCTCGTTCCTCTCTTTTAGTCTGTCGTATGCATACTGTATACTCTCGCCATCAACATTGTTACCACCACTACACTGTGAAATACATGAGATAGCACCCTTGGCTTCAAACAATCTCTCCTTGAAGTGCTTGAATATCCACATATCAATGCTCTCCCAACGTGTATGTGCAAGTCTGTCTTCATAGATTGTACTCCTTGGTGGAACGCCAGGCACACTACCACTACCAGTATTGAACCCAAGTATCTCGTATGCGATACCAGTTCTATCAACACATTCAGAAATCGCCATCGCACATTGTTGAGCGACAAACACTTTCTCGCCACTCATAGAACCACTCAAGTCAACAAGCATGGTCAACGCAGTATCCATCTCACGTCTATCAGACTTCATCTTGAATACATTTGGCTTGCCATTGAAAGCAGACGGAAACCTGCGACTATCCAATCGTCCGTCCTCCTTGCCAAAGTCCCAATCTCTCTGCGACTTAGCGAACAATGCTCTCTCGATGGAACGTCTCATCATATTCACATCGCCTTGCATCATGGTTAAGTGCCTATCATACTGAGATGCCTTGCCCTCTCTCAATCTCAAGTGACCAAACGCATGTCTGTACTTGTTAGGAGCATCAGTTCTGTGATGCCATTTGTCGTGAGCAGTACTCTGTGCTGAGTATGACTTGCCAATACGCAAGTCTTTGTGGTCTGCTGAGTTATGCCTACCAACCTCCTTGACAATCTCCTTGTACTCGAAGTCCTCATACACATCGTCTTCCTGAACTTCTTCAGGAACTTCCGAACATTCAGAGCCACCTTGTTTGTGTGTGAACCTCTCTTTCTTTTCGCCACCATTGCCTTTGTTCTCGTCTCCGTCTTTGGATACATCAGCACCATCGCCTGGCTCATTGCCTTTCTTGCCAGGCGTTTTTCCCATCGATACGTCTGTCGGTTTAGGAGCTTCTTTCTTTGGCTCTTCCTCACGTATCTCCTTCTCAATCTTCTTGGCAAGTGCAATCACGTCTTTGGTGTTCTTGCAATCGTCAATCTGCTTAGTCCATCGCTCAATCTTCTCTCGAACATGAGGCTTTAACAAGTCCAAACATATGTCTGCACCATTGTTGCCATAGTGTTTGCGACCTTCCCATGTGATTGCAACTGGTGTAATGAACGTGAGATTATCCAATGCATCTTTCTCAAAGCCAGTTCCTATGGACTCAAGAAAGCCATCGTTGACACAACCAGACGTAGCAACAAGGTTATCTTTCGAACCTGCATACTCGTCTATCACTTTCTTCTCCAAGTAAATGTCCTCGCAAGCATTCTGCAAACTCAAGAGCAACTTGTTGCCCTCATTCTCTTTGCCGAACCTATTGAGTGCTTTGAAGTCTGTGTGTCGAATGTGACCACTCTCATGGTCAACATATCCACGCATGATTGCTTGGTCATTTTTGCTGATGTCCTTCTCGAAGTCCATAGCTGGCAGTACGATAGTCGAGCCGTTAGTCATGGCATCTTCGCCTTGGAACTCAACTGTCACGTCTTCCTTCCTACCGAATACTGATGAGGTCTTGCGAACCTCGTGTTGAAATAAATCCGATTTCATGTTTTACCTCCTTATGAAAAGATTCTGTTTACGATACCTTTGAGTACGGCTCTGTCTTGTTGCGTACATCTGTCAAGTATCACGGCTTCAAGTGCTTCATTCACGGCATCTTTGTCATTAAATAACGTGCAGAAGTTCACTATTGTATCGCCAAGAGATAGCATACCACGTGGCGATATTGGCTGAAGCACTTTCGATGTGGTAAATGCTTCAAGATGTTCACCAACGTACTGATTGAGTTGGTCACGTTGATTGTCTTTCAACAACGGAACTTTGCTCTTGAGCAAATCATCACGTTGCTTTTTGTCAAGGTATGGTACGTTGACCCATATGGTAAATCTGTCAATCATCGCCATACTCTGTGGTCTTGCACCTTGATACATACCATACTCATCGCCTTGACCTACTGTGTTACCAGTTGCGACCATTCTGAACTGTGGGTGTGGTTGAACGACACGTCCACCATCTTCCGTTAGCATCAATCCATTGCCTTCGAATGCTCTCTGCATCACGTAAGCAACGTCTGGTCTGATGAAGTCAATCTCGTCAAAGCAACCAACACATGGTGTCGTCATCATCTTTGGCAAGATACCCTCAACGAACTTGGACTCCGTAGCACCACTCGAACCAGTGGTCAGTACGTCTCTGCCAAGCAAGTCCATACGTGTAACCTCACTATCGAAGTTCACTCTCATAAATGGTGTCGATGTGTAAGCACAAACTTGCTCGATGAAAGTCGTCTTACCACTACCAGTATGACCATGTAGATACACACGTTGGTTGGTGTTCAATGCATACAGAACTCTCAACAAACTCGATGGTCTGAAGATGTATCCACTGTCAATCGCAGGAACGTAAGGGTGTGGCTTATCCCATTCCCATGTGAGAATGTCGAAGTCGAACATCTTTTTACTTGCACTTGGTATCGTGAATACCTCATGTGCTTTCTTCGTTACTTGACTACCACTTGGTATCTCGCCACTTGCCTCGACTTTGCTAGGTGCAATCGCAGTACTCGCTGATATGATTCTCAGCTTTTTCTCCATCTCTGCAAGTTCCTCGGATTGAACGTCTACCTTGCTCATCATGGCATCAAAGTCGTTAGACAGTTTCTCGATGTCGTCTAGTCCGATTGTCTTTAACGTCATGTTCACAAGGTTGAGGCTATCTTTGCTTGCACTCTTTACCTTTGAGCCAAGAGACGACTTACCACTTGCCATTACTGGCTCAGTTTTCGACCCAACAGATGAATGCATTTGTGCAAGATTGTACACAACATGAGAACATATGCCATCAAACGGAACTTCTCTGTCGTGAAGTTTGTCAGACGTCTGTTTCCAATTTGGGTGTTTGAGATTGTACTCAGTTGCAATCAATGGCTCGTTTTCCATGAGTTCGTGAATACCATCTGCCTTGATGTCGAACATTGTAACTTCCCACGTCTTGGCAAAGTTCTTCAATGTTTTAATGAGTGCAGTAGTGATGTCGTCCATGTCGACCTCACATTCTGTCATAAGGCAAACTTTCGACATGATGTGCAACAATGCAGTAGCACCCAAATCATTGGCATTAAACTCGTCAAGGTCTTGTGCGTATACTCTTTGTTGCCATGTAGAATCACTTGGGACACGTGTAGTTCCAATATACTCGATTCTTTCTTTGTGCAACTCGTCTGACACCTCTTTGTGTCTGCCAAACTCGTAGCCACTCTTACTTGAGTTTGCGTAGCCATAGCGAGATGGGTCAAGTATCGCATCGAGTACGTTACTAACACCATATTCGCTGAAGATGATGTCGTACAACGCAGGAATAGAACAAGACATGATGACACCACTCACAGTTGGCTTGTAGCTTGGCATCTTCATTGCGTTTGTGGAACGTCTCTGAATGTCTGCAATGTCGACATCGTTATCTGCAACATGATGTGCAAGTATTGGCGAAGCCATGCTACGTAATTTACTACGCATCTTGCCGTAGTCCATAGCCATGATTTCCTTTAGTTCTGCTCGTATGTGAGCAACTCTCTTCTCATCAATCATAA
>TARA_R100001443_G_scaffold522_3_pt1 | contig 15871 bp, 22 predicted proteins | sample TARA_R100001443 | Tara Oceans TARA_R100001443 (sample SAMEA2622142) | marine metagenome | biome: marine biome (ENVO:00000447); feature: deep chlorophyll maximum layer (ENVO:xxxxxxxx); material: "saline water (ENVO:00002010), including plankton (ENVO:xxxxxxxx)" | depth 50 m
AAGACCACCAATGGCTGATATTGCAGAACTAAATTTAAAGGCATATCAAATACAATCTGATCTTGATAATCAGTTACATATATCTGCTGTGCCAATGTTGGCATTTTATGGGTTTCCGCAAAGTTCAGAAGAAGTGACTGCTGGACCCGGAGAAGCTATTGCTTTTCCTTCTGATGGGAGGGCAGAATATATTGAGCCTGCTGGTAGAAGTTATGATGCACAATTTAAAAGACTTGATGTTTTGTCTGGTCAAATAAATGAGTTAGGTCTTGCTGCTGTATTAGGTCAAAAGTTATCAGCAGAAACAGCAGAGGCTAAACGAATAGACAGATCACAAGGTGATTCAACCATGATGGTTGTAGCACAACAAATGCAAGACATGATTGATAATTGTTTGCAGTTTCATGGACAATATTTAAATGCTGAATCTGGGAGTTGTTTTGTTAATAGAGACTTCTTATCACAAAGATTAGAGCCACAAGAAATACAGGCATTGTTGCAGCTTTATACTTCTGGTTCAATTACACAACAAACATTATTAAAACAATTACACGAAGGTGAAGTTTTAGGAGATGAATTTGATGTCGAAGAAGAAATTGAATCTACACAAAGTGGTGGGATGATAGAAATGGCACAACCAGAAAAAGCAGAACCTGAAGATGAACCTGAAGAAGAAAATGACGAGTAATGTATGTCTATTCCTGAAAGTTTTTATAGAGAAGCTATTGACCTAAATAGGTATAGCAATAGAATTTCTCGTGAAATAGTAACTAATTACAATAATGTAATTTTAGATTTAACAAATAAATTAGCTGTTATTGATGAGGTTAAATCACCAGCAAGTACTGCTCGTATTAGAGCAATGTTGGCACAATTCAAAGAAAGTTTAGAAGGTTGGTCTGTAGAAGGAACTACATATATGGCAGATCAGTTACAAAGTCTGGCTATATTTCAAACTGAATTTGTTGCAAATGAACTACAAAAAGTTCTACCTGTTGGGGCAGCGAATGTTAATACAGTAAAAGTTTCTGGTGATTTTGCAAGAAGTTTAGTTTATACAGACCCTACAAGAATTAATGTTTTTACATTACCAACACTTGAATCACAAGTTCGAAGAACATTTAGTTTAACTGCTGCAAAAGGTGCTGCCATTACATTACCTAGTGGAGAAGTCATATCAAAAGCCTTTCGTGGTATAGCAATATCTCAGGGAGAACTTATAAGAAGAGAAGTGGATGTAGGAATGACAGAAGGAGAATCAATTGCAAAAATAGCAAAACGTCTTAGAGGCAGATTAAGATTTGGTGCTAATCAAGAGATGACAGCAAGGGCACAAGCTCTTGCTGGCGGCACTGGTATGCGGTTATCAAATAATCAAGTTAGAACTATTGTCAGAACTTCAGTTAATCAAGTTCAGACAATAGCAAGTCAGGCTGTATATTCAGCCAATCAAGATGTAACTAAAAAATATGAATATGTAGCCACATTGGATTCTAGAACAACAGCTTTATGTGGAAGTCTTGATGGACGTAAATTTAAATATGGCGAAGGTCCAGAGCCACCACAACATTTTAATTGCAGATCAACTACTGTTCCAATTATTGATGATAAGGATTTAAGAAAAAGATTTCCAAACACAAGACCTAGTGCTGTCGGTAGAGTTCCGCAAGATGAAAGTTATCCTAATTGGTTAAAAAAGAATCCTGATATGCAAAGTAAAGCACTCGGAAATAAAAAACCTTTTTTTAATTACCTGATAAATACAAAAAACAAAAGCCCAAGAGATGCTTTACGTCAGATATTAAGAGATGATGGCACAGAATTATCTTTAACAGATTTAATAAAAAAATATCCAAAAGCAATTTAAAAGTTATACTATTGTTAGTTGCTTAAATTATTATGCCAATGGGAAAAGGAACTTATGGTTCTAATACAGGTAGGCCACCCAAGAAAAAGAAAAAAGTTAAAAAAGGTGGTAAGAAATAATGGCAAAATCATTAGCAGAAAGATTGTCTGAAGCAAAACAGGCTGCACAAATAACAAAACCAAAGAAAAATGCCAAAAAAGAAAAAGAAGAAAAGTAAAATACCAGAAAATTATCTGAAGGGATCAAAGAATAGAACAAAAAAAGCGGCTGAAATTAGAAGAACAGCAGAAGCATACAGAAAAGGTGAATATATAGACATTAAAGCTGTACAAAAATCTAGGGTAAACCAAGATGTCACAAAAAAAAAGAAGAAGTCCACTAAACGAAAAAACAAAAAAAGCACTTAGAGCCAAGGCTGAAGGTACTAGATTTACTTATGGTGAATTAGCTGCTGTTTACAGAAAAGGTCAAGGAGCTTATTTATCAAGTGGAAGTCGAAATGTCAGTATGCCTGCATGGTCAATGGCTCGTGTGAACAGTTATATGAGAGGTGGTCCAGCACGCAAAGTGGATAAGGATATTTATGATAGAACTAGGAAAAGGCAAAAATGAAACGAAAAGCTTTAACAACAAGACAAAAAAATGCTTTATCTAGACATAAAAAAGCACATGGCCATACAAAGGCTCATATTGATTTAATGACAAAAGAAATGCTTGCTGGTAAAACATTTACACAAGCTCATAATATTGCTATGAGAAAGAAAGGAAAATGACAGTTAAACGTGGGAAAGAATCCTTTTCTGGTTTTAATAAACCGAAAAGAACTCCAAGTCATCCAACAAAATCCCATGCAGTTTTAGCAAAACAGGGAGATAAAGTTAAATTAATTAGATTTGGACAACAAGGTGTATCTGGTGCTGGTAAAAATCCACAGACAGATAAAGGAAAAGCAAGACGTAAATCTTTTCTTGCCCGTCATGCAAAAAATATTGCAAGAGGAAAAATGTCTGCGGCTTTCTGGGCAGCAAAGGTCAAATGGTGATATAAATAATATAATACGTTTAGTTTACGACTAATTTATGTCTGAAGAAAATGAAACTGTGGTTACGCCACAAGAAAACAATCAAGAACTGGAACAATTAAAAGAATCAGTTAAAAAACTTGAAGCAAAAAATTATGAGCTTATTGGAAAATTAAAGAATCAAAAACCAACAACTGAAAAAGCTGTTCCAGAGGATTATGAAGCCTTGTTAGCTTTTAAACAAAAAAAGGAACAAGAAGATTTAGAAAAAGAAGGTAAATACGAGGAATCAAAGACTCTTCTTGAACAACAATATAGAGATAAGTCAGCAGAGGATAAAGATAAGATACAAAAGCTTGAAGCAAGAAATAGAGAGCTTGAACTTATTGCACCAGCAATACAAGCCTTATCTGAAATAACACATGATCCTGAGTTGGTTTTAAATAACCTAGTTCCAAAAGATCAAATACAAATTAAAGATGGTCAACCTATTGTTGTTGATGGATATGAACAACTTCCTGTTGCTGAATATGTAAAAACAAAACTAGCAAAAGAAAAGCCTTATTTATTAAAAAATAAATTGCCAACTGGGGGTGGTGCACCTATATCAAGACCATCTTCTGATGCTTTTTCAGAAGATATGATAAAACCATTTCTTAAATCTAGTGAAGATATTACAGAACAAGGTAGGATTTTTAAAACATATGGTAAGGAAACTTGGCAAAAGTTGAGAGATATTGCCAAAACACGTTAGTATATAGGTTATTAGGCAAAGTTACGCTAGGCCAATAGGGTTACGCCCACAACCGTTAAACTTTTATTCTTGAACACATGGCAGTTCTCAGGAGCGATATTATCGTCCCAGAGGTATTTACTCCATATGTCATAGAGCAAACAACTGCACGAGATTCATTTCTTGCAAGCGGTGTGGTTGCACCTATGGCTGAGTTAAATGCTACTGAGGGTGGTGATTTTATAAATGTACCGTTTTTTAGTGCAAATCTTTCTGGAGATTTCGAGGTACTTTCAGATTCATCTTCATTAACACCCGGCAAAATTTCTACTGACAAACAAGTTGGTGTGATTTTACATAGAGGTCGTGCATTTGAATCAAGAGATTTAGCTGCATTAGCAGCAGGTTCTGATCCAATGGCTGCAATCGGTCAAAAGATTGGTGCTTACATTGCAAACCAAAGACAAAAAGATTTACTTTCTTGTCTTGATGGAGTATTTGGTTCTGTTAATTCAACAGATTCTAATGCTGCATTTTTTGGTTTAACAATTGATGGTGGTTCTGGTGATACACCTACAGGTTTGTCTCCAAGACACGTTGCAAAAGCAAGATCAATTCTTGGAGACCAAGGAGATAAGCTAACTGCAGTTTGTATGCACAGCAAAGTTTACTATGATCTCGTTGAGAGAAAAATGGTTGACTATGTTCTTGCAGCAGATGGTAATGGCGGTTCTGCAACAGCATCTGGTGGTACTATTGCCCCTGCATATGCTGGTGGCAATGATACTGTTCCAACATATTGCGGTTTAAGAGTTATTGTTTCTGATGATGTTACAACTACTGGTAGTGGTTCATCAACTGAATACAGTACATATTTCTTTACTGCTGGTTCAGTAGCTAGTGGCGAACAGGCTGGTCTAACAACAGAGACAGACAGAGACATTCTGGCTAAATCTGATGCTATGGCTATTGATCTTCACTATTGCTATCACCCTGTAGGTTCTAAATGGGCAGTCACAACTGTAAACCCAACAAGATCACAACTTCAAACTGTAGGCAACTGGTCGAAAGTCTACGAGACAAAGAACATTGGTATCGTTAGAGCTACTAACGTATCAACTCAAGACTAGGAGTAATTAATCATGCCATCAACATTTGAGGTAACTGCTGGTAAGTTAGCTGGACCAACAACAGGCGGTACAGTAACCCAAGCAACCAACAAAGGGACAGGTGTAACTCTTAATACAGAGTCAGGTCAAATTACAATGAACAATGCAGCTTTAGCGGCTGCTGCAGAAGTTACATTTACAGTTACTAATGACAAAATTGCTGCAACAGATGTTGTAGTAGTGAATCATGGTTCTGCTGGAACTGCTGGTGCCTATCTTTTAGGTGTTAGTACTGTTGCTGCTGGATCATTTAAAGTTACTGTAACTAATGCATCTGCTGGTTCATTAAGTGAAGCAATCGTAATTAACTTTGTTGCATTAAAAGGTGCATCTAGTTAATGGGTTTATTCGCTTTTAAACGAATGAGAGAACAGGAGGCTACCAAACAAGTAGCCCCTGCACCTCTTAAAAAAACAAAACGAAAGCCTAAATTAAAACAAAATGGCAATAACGATAGACGCAACAGTAGGAGGAGCATCAGCGAACAGCTACATAACTCTGTCTGATGCAAATTCAACAATTGAAGGACTAATTATTGATGATGATGTCCAAGCATGGATTTCAGCTACAGATGATAATAAAAATAGAGCTTTATTTACTGCTGCAGTCAGAGTAGACAGAGAAAGATTTCTAGGTGCAAGAGTTACAGATACTCAATCTTTACAATGGCCACGAACAGGAGTTCGTAAACCTGATACATATATCAATACTTATGCCACAGGCTTTCCTTTTCGTATATCAACAGATTATTTTACAGACACAGAAATACCAGATCAAGTTAAAAAAGCACAAATTATTTTAGCTGTATATTTAAATAATAATAGAGATGGGTTAGGATTAAGTGGCTTAGAGGATTACAAAAACGTAAAAATTGGTAACCTAGAAGCAACACCTAATTTTTATGGTGCTGTTGGTGCAGATCGAGTTCCACCATTATTCGATAGGTACTTTACAGGATTAAGAATTGGTGGACCCGGCAACGTAGCAATTAAAAGGAGTTAACAAATGATCTATTATCCTGCAGCAATCATTATTACAAACACAGACACACATACTGGTCGGTTTGGAAAAGTTCATTGTTTGGCTGCTGCTGAAGCAACATTCGTTTCAGAAAATTTAACTGAGAATGGTTCATCAACAATTAATGGAATTACTATGGGAGTGGCATCTGAAGTAGAAGGTGTAATCACAAGTATTACATTGGCTAGTGGTCAGGTTATTGCATATAGAATCTAATGAGTTTAGCTAATGCTTTAAAAAAGGCAGCATCAAAAACACTTAATAAGTTAGGTGGAAATGTAACTGTCAGAAAAGTTACTGCTGGTTCTTACAATACAACTACAGGTGTTATATCTGAAACTACTGCTGACACTACAATTAAAGGTGTTTTAGAAAAAGTAACAAGGGCACAAGTTAATGATTTAATAGAGCAGCAAGATAAAATTTTAACAATATCTGCAAATGATTTAGATTATGTTCCAACAACAAAGGATAGAGTTGTAATTAGTAGTGTTGAATTTAAAATTATTGCTGTTACTACAAATGAACAGAATAATACACCAATTAGTTTTGAACTTATTTTGAGGTAATTATGGCTAGAGAAATAAGATTAAGTGCAATCGTTGATGAAAAATTTAAACAGGATGTTATTAAGGCAGTAAAAAGTGGTACTTTTTTTTGGGAAGAAGAAGTAGCTCGTAACACACCTGTTGATACTGGTAGATTAAGAAGATCATGGACAAGTGAAGTTACAGCATTTAAAGGTGTAGTTTCTACAAATGTAGAATATGCAGAACCAGTAGCTTATGGAACAAGCCTTCCACCTAGTTGGCAGGGTAGATATAGAACAAAACCTGAAACAAATACAATAAAGGGTTATCCAGAATTAATAGCAAAACAGGTACAGCAACATATAGAAGAAAAATTTGGGAGATTATAATGGCTGCAATAGATTTAAATACAGTTAGGTCTACTATTGAAGGCAGACTTGCTACTGAGTTAGCATCAAGTCCAGCCATTCCAGTTGTATTTAGTAATATGTCATTCGATTCAACAACTGAAGATAGTTTTGTTCAATGTGAAACAAGTTTTGGTAGCGGAAGATATTTAGCTGATGGAGTAAATCTTATTGTTGGTTTAGTTGTTTTAAATATATTTACTGAAGAGGGAATAGGCTCTGGTGCAAATTTTGTTATTGGCAAACGATTGCGTGACCTTTACAATAAAATTACAGTTTCAGATGTTATTTTTGATTCACCAGTAGGACCAGAAGTATTAACTTCTAGTCCTGAAGGAAAATTTCAAACACAAATCAGAGTAACATTTGAAATATATGAGGAACTTTAATTATGCCAAAACTTGAAATCACAGAGGAAATGCTTGATGCTATTGAAGCTGTAAAGGGAAGAAGAGAAGCTGCATATTGGGATAATAGATGCAAAAGATATATGGAGAGTCAACAAAATTGTAAAATAGATGTGAAAAACACTAAAAAGAGTTAATATAAAATAAATACTTTTTTTGTTATGGCTGTTAAAGGTGATGTAGGAAAAATTATGTTTGAAAATGCTGGCGGTACTGAAGCTGACATTTCAGACTTGAGATCATGGTCATTGTCTGTCTCTAAAGACACAATGGAAACCACAGCAATGGGAGCAACTTCAAAATCTTTTGTTGGTGGTCTCATATCTGGTGAAGGTTCAGCAACTTTACTTTATAACCCATCTGGCAACTCAGATTACCAAGCCTTTATTGATGATGTTCTTGTAACTGGTGATGCTGGTGATGCATTATTTGAGTTATTTCCTGACAGTGGAACAGCAAGTAAAAAAATTGGTTTTGCTGGTATCGTTACCAATGCAGAATATGGAGCAACATTAGGTGAGATACAAGAGGTAAGTATTACGTTTATCACTAATGGTGCTATTACTTCAGCTATATAGTATATTAGGGTAATACAATTAAAACCCTATGCCTGAAAAAAGAAACGTAGACCTTATTACAGAAGCATTTGCTGATGTAATGACTAACAGAAGAAAGTATGAACTTAATAATCCTGATGGAACTATTTTAAAAGAATTATATTTCCCACCACTTACAAGACATGACAGAATACAAGCACAAGCTGCTGCTGGAACAGAAGAAGGTTTAGTTATATCAACAAGACTTTTATGTCAAATTGCAGAAAATGAAGATGGTTCAAAAGCATTTGCTTCTGCTGATGCTGAAAACCTGAAAAGATTTCTTCCAGAAACTATATTAAATGACTTAGAAATATTTATGATGGGATTAGATATTGATTTAAACTCAGCAAAAAAAGAATCAAGCGAGATAACTGGTTAAATTTTGAGTTTTTTCTCGCAACAGAACTTAGTAAGACATTACAAGAATTAAGAAAAGGTATAACTGAAGAAGAGTTAATATATTGGGCTGCATATTATGAAGTTAAAAATGAAAGAGAAAAGCAAGAAATAAATCGTCAAAAAGCCAAAACAAGGTAATATATAATAAAGTCTATTTTTATTTGTGGCACAATCAACAGTCAGATTAATAGTTGATGCACAAAATGCAATTAGACCATTGCAGCAAACAGACAGAATAACAAAACAACTTAGTAGTAATACAAATAAATTAAAAGGTAGACTTGATAGATCAAGCAGATCATTAAGAGATACAGGTAAGTCTGCAAAGGTAGCTGCAACTGGCTTTGGAACCTTAACAAAATCCATAGCTCCACTTCTTAAAGCATTAGCAATTATAGGTACTGCAAGATTTATATTTGTCAAAACAGCAGAATTACAAACACAGGAAACTGCATTAATACAACTTACAGGTTCAGTTGAATCTGCAACTAGAATTATCAAGGAATTACAAGCATTTGGTAATGTAACACCATTTACAAGTAGTGAATTAATTGAACAATCAAAGCGTTTAAAAGCCTTTGGTTTTGAAACACAAGATTTAGTTGATACTGTTAAAAGATTATCAGATGTGGCTGGTGCTACTGGTGCAGATTTAAGTGGAATATCAACAGCATTTGGTCAGATATTAGCAAAAGGTAAATTGCAAAGAGAGGAAGAATTACAACTATTAGAAAGAGGAGTTGATATTACAAGTGAATTAAAACGTATTACAGGTAAGCAAGGTGAGGAATTTGAATCTGCAATGCGTAAAGGTAAGATTGGTGCTGATTTAGTTAATCAAGCATTAATAAATCTTACAAGTGAAGGTGGTGTATTTTTTGGTGGTGCAACAAAACAATCGCAAACTTTAAATGGTCAGGTTTCAACATTACAAGATAATTTTGAAACCCTTGCAAGAGAAATAGGTGAAAGGTTGACACCAGCATTAATGGGAGCTTTAAAAGTTGCTAATAAAACCTTAGGTGCAATCAATAGATTATTTTCAAGTGAGTTTCAAAGACAAATAAGTGGATTTAGATTAAATCTTGAAGTGCCCGGAAAAACTGTTAGTGATCTTGAAAAAATTCAAAACTTTACAAAAGATATACAGCCACTTGGCCTTGATGTTGAAGGGCTAGATTTACGGATAAGTCAATTAAAAGGAACAAAAGATCAAATTGTTAAAATTGGAAGTGAAATAAATAAAACAAGACTTTTTCCAGTAACTAAACAAGAAGATACAGCTATTTTAGAAACACAAACAACATTAACTGCAAAAATAAATGAATTAGAAGCAAGAAAAACTTTGTTGTTGGGTTTAAATAATACTAAATTAGATGAAACTGATAATAAAATAAAAAAAATAAAAGATAGTACTGAAGGTGTAGGAAATGCTTTTGAGAAAATTGGAGATAGTATTGCTCAAGGTGTTTCAACAGCTTTAACTGATGCAATATTACAAGCAAAAACATTAGGTGAAGCTGCAAAGGGTATTTTAAATATGATTGCTAGACAGCTTTTACAGCTTGGTATTAATACTGCTTTGGGAGCAATTTTTGGTGGACCATTTGCAAAATTGCCCGGATTTGCTGCTGGTGGTAAGCCACCTGTTGGCAGACCATCAATTGTAGGTGAACGTGGTCCAGAATTATTTGTACCATCATCTGCTGGTACAATAATTCCAAATCATTCTTTAGGTGGTGGGGTAACTAATAATATTGTTGTTAATGTAGATGCATCAGGATCTAATGTAGAGGGTAACGAACGACAAAGCAGAGAGCTTGGTCTTGTTCTTTCTACTGCAATACAAGCACAACTAATTCAAGAGAAACGACCCGGAGGTTTACTTGCATAATGGCTACATTCCCTTCATTTACTCCTACCTATTCAGGTTTTAGAAAAAAATCAAACCCTATTGTAAGAAATGTTCGTTTTGCAGATGGATATGAGCATAGAATTTTGTTTGGATTAGCTTCTCATCAGAGTCCAAAAATTTTTGATCTTGAATTTAATGAATCAGAAGAAGATGCAGATGTCATTGAAGCCTTTTTAGAAAGTAGAGAAAATGATCAGGCAAGTTTTGATTTTACACCACATGGAGAAGGTGTTTCAAAAACAGGAACATACAGTCAATCAGGAACAACAATTACAGTAACGATTACCAAACACGGAATTGCTATAGGTAAAACTGTAACTCTTGATTTTACAAGTGGTTCTGCTACAGACGGAACATTTATTGTTGCTTCCTCTGCTTCTGATGATACTTTCACAGTTACCGCTTCTGCAAGTGCGTCAAATAGTGGAAATGTTACAGCAACAGTTTCAGGTTCTAAAAAGTTTGTTTGTGAGGGTTATACAAAAACAATACCCTATAACAATAGAGCTACTGTAAAAGTTCAATTTAGAGAGGTATTTGAACCATGAGTAGTAGTGTTATAAGTGATATTCAATCAATAAATCCTTCTTCAATTATTGAATTATTTACACTTACAACTACTGCGGCCCTACATGGATCAGCTACAACATATAGATTTCATGCTGGTTCTAGTTTAAATTCTAATGGCGAGATTGTTTGGGCTGGTAATAGTTATCAAAGATTTCCAGTACAGGTAGAAGGTTTTGCATATCAAAAAGGGCAGATCCCAAGACCAACTTTAACTGTCAGTAATGTTCTTGGAACTATTACATCAATACTTCTTACTGTTAATCAAACAACAACTGGCAATGATTTAACAGGTGCTACTGTTACAAGAATACGAACACTTGCTAAATTTATTGATGCTGTTAATTTTGCTGGAGGTGTAAATCCATATGGAACTCCAGACCCCAATGCTGAGTTTGCACAAGAGATATATTCGATTGATAGAAAATCACAAGAAACAAGAGAGGTTGTAAGTTTTGAGCTTGCTGCACCTATTGACTTGGCTGGTGTTCGAAGTCCTAAGAGACAATGTACAAGAGCAGAGTTTCCTAGTATTGGTCGTATAAAAATATGAGTTGGAAACAAGATGCATTGGTTCATGCAAAAGAACAAGATCCAAAAGAGTCTTGTGGTCTATTAATAGAAATAAAAGGAAAAGAAAAATATTTGCCCTGTAAAAATTTATCAACATACCAACAACAATGTTTTATTATTGACCCAGATGATTTTGTAAAGGCAGAAGAAACTGGAAATATTTTAGCTGTTATTCATAGCCATCCTGTTACACCTCCTGTTGCTAGTCAGGCAGATAAAATAAGTTGTGAAAATTCAGAACTGCCTTGGCACATAGTTAATCCAAAAACAGAGCAATGGGGTTATTATGAGCCAAGTGGATATAAACCACCTTTAATTGGTAGGCATTGGGTTTGGGGTATAACTGATTGTTGGGCTTTAGTAAGAGATTGGTATAAAGATGAAAAAAAAATAACTCTGCGTGATTGGGATAGACCAACAACACCTGAAGAATTTATTGCAGATCCAATGTTTGAAAGATGTGCATGGCGAACTGGATTTAGACAATTAAGACCAGAAGAAAAATTACAAAATGGTGATCTTTTATTTATGTCAATAATGGCTACTGGTTTAAACCATGTGGCGATTTTTTTAGATGGAGATGTTTTACATCATTTAGCAGATAGAATAAGCTGTAAGGAACCATACAATGAATGGTTGTTAAAATGTACTGGTATGAGGTTACGTTATGCTTCGTAAAGTAAAACTGTATGGTGATCTTGTAAAAGTAACAGGGCACAAAGAATTTGAAGTGGCAGTAAATACAACAGCACAGGCTGTAAGTTTTTTAATAAATAATTTTCCGCAATTAGAAAGTTATATGTCTAACAAATATTATCAAGTGTTATGTGATAAAGATGATGTGGGTATTGATGAATTACATTTTCCTATTGGCCAATCTGATATAAAGTTTGTTCCTGTAATATCTGGTGCTGGTGGTAACTTAGGTAAAATTTTATTAGGTGGTGCTTTAATTGCAATGAGTTTTGGTGTTGGTGGTTTTTTCACATCATCTTTAAAACTTGGAGGTACAGGCTTTTTTGGTTTTGCAAAAGCTGGTCTAGGTGCAAAAGCAGCTTTTGGTATTGGTGCTGGCTTGGTTTTATCTGGTGTAAGCGGCATGTTGTTCCCTACACCAAAGTTACCAGAATTTAGTTCAGAGCAAGATCCAAGGTTATCATTTAGTTTTAGTGGAACACAACAAACATCTAGGGCTGGAACACCTGTTCCTATTGTTTATGGTGAAATTATTACTGGTTCTGTTGTTATTAGTGGTGGTATAGATACAGAACAGGTACAAGTATGACTGATAATCGTAAAATTATTCGTGGTTCTGGTGGTGGCGGTGGTAGTCCTCCACCTCCTCCACAGCCGACAAGAACACCTGATACATTACACAGTAAGCAGTTTGCAACTTTTCTTGATCTGATAAGTGAAGGAGAGATTGAAGGAAGTGCATCTGCATCAAAAGAAGGAATTACTGATAAAACATCTACTGCATATAAAAATGCTTATTTAAAAGATGTATTTTTAAACGATACTCCTATTCTTAAAGCAACAGCATCATCATCAAGTCCAGCAACAACTGATTTCAACTTTCAAGACGTAACTTTTAATTCAAGATTTGGTACAGCAGATCAAACAAAAATTGCTGGCATTGAGAGTAGCCAATCAACAACACCAGTTAATGTAACTGTTACAGCAGCAAGTCCAGTTACAAGACAAATTACAAGTACAAATGTAGATCGAATTAAGGTATCAATAACATTTCCACAAATACAAATAGCAACAGAAGATGGTGACCTATTAGGTGATTCTGTACAATTTAAAATTTCTGTTCAATATAATTCTGGTGGTTTTACTGATATCCATACTGATACTGTTACTGGTAGAACTGCTGATCCATACCAAAAAGATTTTTCCATTGAAATTACAGGTGCATTTCCTGTTGATATTAGGGTTACACGAATTACAGCAGACAGTACAAGTAGCAGTACCGTAAATGCTTTTCAATGGACAAGTTTTTCTGAAATAGTAGATGATGCTTCTACTTATGAAAATTCAGCATATAACGCAGTTAGATTAGATTCACAACAATTTAGTTCTATCCCTACAAGAAAATTTAGAATCAGAGGAGTAAAAGTAAGAATACCGGGTGCGGGTGCATCAAGTTCTGGTACACCTTCTGTTGATACTGCAACTGGTCGTATTGTTTATCCAAGTGGTTATATTTTTAATGGTGTTCTTGGTGCTGCGGTATGGACTTCATGCCCAGCTATGATTTTATTAGATTTATTAACTAATACAAGATATGGTTTTGGCGATCATATAACAGACAGCAATCTTGATTTGTTTTCTTTTGTTACTGCTAGTAAATATGCAAATAGTCTTGTTGATGACGGATTAGGTGGTCAAGAGGCTCGATTCAGTTGTAATGTAAATATCCAATCATCAAGTGAAGCTTTTGAACTTATAAATGAGCTATCAGGTGTAATGAGATGTATGCCTATTTGGACTGCTGGTTCAATAACAATTACACAAGATTCACCAAAGGATGCAAGCTATTTATTTAATTTAAGTAATGTAACTTCTGAGGGTTTTAATTATTCTGGAAGTAGTTTAAAACAAAGACATACTGCTGTTGCTGTTTCATATTTTAATATGGACAGCCAAGAAATAGATTATGAAGTTGTTGAAGATAGTACTGCTCAAAGTAAGTTTGGAATAATAACAAAACAGGTAAAAGGATTTGGTTGTACATCAAGAGGGCAAGCTGCCAGATTAGGTCGTGCAATATTATTTGCAGAACAAAATGAATCAGAATTGGTAAGTTTTTCAACTTCTATAGATGCTGGTGCTGTTGTAAGACCGGGTGCAATTATTGATATAAATGATCCTGTTCGTGCTGGTGTAAGAAGAGGTGGAAGGCTTGCAGGTGTTACTTCTACTACTGTTGTTACTGTCGATGATACAAATGCAACAGACTTTGCAGTAGATGGGAGTGGAAACCCTGTTGGTGACGCAAAATTAAGTTTAGTCTTACCAGATGGTACTGTTGAAATTAAAGACATTAGCAGTATTTCTGGTGCAACAATAACTGTATCAGAGGCTTTTTCTCAGACACCAAATGTAAATACAATTTGGATAATTTCAAACGTAACAATAGAATCTCAAAAATTCAGAGTAATTACTGTTGAAGAACAAGATGGTATTAACTATTCAATAACAGCACTTTCTTATGTTGAAGGAAAATATGCTTTTATTGAAGATGGTACAGCATTACCAGCAAGAAATGTAAGCATTTTAAATGAGTTAAAAGAACCACCAGTTGGCCTTACAGCACAAGAAACTATAGTACCTATTAACAATCAAGCAGTATCAAAAATATTTATAAGTTGGCAACCAATAGTAGGTGTAATTGAATATCAAATAAATTATAGATATGAAAATGGTAACTTTACTACTGAAAAAGTTTCAAGACCTGATTTTGTTATTTTTAATAGTCAACTTGGAACATATGAAATACAAGTATTTAGTTATAACGTACAAGGTCAACTCTCTGCTACATCTACAGACCTTACTTTTGAAGCTGTTGGTAAAACAGCAGTACCACAAGATGTTACTAATTTAAGAATAGAACCTATATCAGATCAATTTGTAAGATTGCGTTTTGATAAAGCTACAGATGTAGATGTAGTGCATGGTGGAAACGTAGTTGTAAGAGCATCTAATCTTGCAGATGGAACAGCAACTTTTACTAACTCTGTTGATGTAATTCCAGCTTTGCCGGGTAACGTTAGTGAATCAATAGTTCCAAATATAGTAACAGGTGAATATATTTTAAAATTTCGTGATGATGGTGGCAGACTTAGTTCTGGTGAAAGTTCAGTAATAGTTAATAGTCCAGATCCTTTCCCTAAATTATCTGTATTAGTAGATAGAGAAGATACTGATGCAACACCTTTTGCTGGTGCAAAAGTTGATTGCTTTTTCAGTGATGATGTTAATGGTCTTGTTCTTGGTTCCTTAGATGAATTAGATGGTGTTGCAGATTTTGATGCAATAGCTGACTTTGATTTCTTGGGTGCTGTTGATATAACTGGTGGCTCTTATGAATTTGCAAATACTCTTGATTTAGGTGGCAAACAACCCTTAAGACTTAGAAGGCATTTTGTAACACAAGGTTTTTACCCTAACGACTTAATTGACAAAAGATCAGCAAATATTGATACTTGGACAGATTTTGATGGTGCTACTGCTTTTGATGTAGGGGCTTCTTTATTAGTTGCTACAACTGACCTTGATCCTGACTTGTCAACTTCAGCAACTTATGGGCAAAGTGGTACGACTATTACAATAACAAAAAGTTCTCATGGATATTCTGTTGGTGATTTTGTCGTAATTGACTTTACTGCTGGAAGTGCAACAGATGGCAATTATGAAATAATAACTGTTCCTAGTTCAAGCACCTTTACAGTTACTTCAGCGACAAGTGCAACCATTTCAAGCGGAACAGCCTGCACTTATGGAGCTAATTTTTCAAGATTTAATCCTTTTGTTAATGGAACTTATGTAGGGCGTGGTTTTAAATTTAGATGCGAAATGGATTCAGATGACCCTGCACAATCAATAGAAATTGACCAGTTAGGATATATAGCAGAATTAGAAAGTAGAACAGAAACAAG
>TARA_R100001443_G_scaffold33680_3_pt1 | contig 15801 bp, 14 predicted proteins | sample TARA_R100001443 | Tara Oceans TARA_R100001443 (sample SAMEA2622142) | marine metagenome | biome: marine biome (ENVO:00000447); feature: deep chlorophyll maximum layer (ENVO:xxxxxxxx); material: "saline water (ENVO:00002010), including plankton (ENVO:xxxxxxxx)" | depth 50 m
TAGCTTTTTAGATTCAAAAGCTGAAATCCAGAAATCAAAAGCAGTAAAAGAACAAAAGATAGCTGAAGGAACGGCAAACTGGGAAACAATGGCAATGGACGCTTCTAAGTCATCTTGGAAAGACGAAATCTGGACAACTTTGTTTGTTTTATTAATAATTTTAAATTTTTTGCCCTTTTGGGGAATACAAGAACACATGGCTAGAGGTTGGGAAAATTTAGAGAAAACGCCCGACTTTATAAAATACGGAATGTACGCAAGTATTGCCGCCAGTTTCGGACTCAGATCATTTAGCAAATTAAGGAAAAAATAATGGCATTTAAACTATCACAAAGAAGTTTTCAGAAATTAGCTGGAGTAGACGAAAGACTCCAGGAAGCAGTTAAGATAGCCATACAGCATACGAAAATCGACTTCGGAGTGATTTGTGGGATGAGGTCGGAATCCGAGCAACGAGCCTTGTATGAAAAAGGAGCTTCGAAAACCATGAAATCTCGTCACTTAGAGGGTAAAGCAGTAGATCTAATGGCTTATATCCAGCTAGAGGATGGTTCTTCAAGAGCATCTTGGGAAGTAAAAGTTTATGATGAAATCTGTGATGCAATGAAGATAGGAGCTACAGAAGTTGGTGTACCGATCCGTTGGGGTTCGGCATGGCATATAAAGAATATCTGTGATTTTAACGGAACTGGCGAGCAGATGATGAACGAGTATATTGACACTAGACGAGCAGTTCAAAAACGTCCATTTATCGATTGCCCACATTTTGAGATCTATGAATAAGAACGCAAAATTAATAGAGCTTGAGAAAAAGCTTTCTGCCGCAAAGCGACAAAAGAGTGCTTTGGAGTGCCGTACTGATTTTCTAAAATTTGTTAAGTATACAATGCCAGATCCAGACGATCCAGATAACCTGGAGCTATCTATGTTTAAAGATGCAAAGCATCATAGAGCTTTAGCAAAGGTGCTGGAAAAGGTCGAGAAAGGGCATATTCCGAGGTTAATAGTGTCAATGCCACCTCGTCATGGCAAATCTGAATTGGTTTCAAGACGTTTTGTTCCTTGGTTACAAGGTAAAGATAGTTATAGGAACGTAATCTTCGCTACTTATAACGAGGATTTCGCAAAGGACTTTGGTGCTGATGTCCGAAATATTATGACAACTCCTCAATACGCACAGATATTTCCTAAGTTTAGCTTTAGAAAGGGTGGAGCATCAAAGTCCAGAATTCAGAATGGAAGTGGAGGAATGTCCGTTTTCGTTGGTAGAGGAGGTTCGATAACTGGTCGTGGAGGTGATTTTGTGATCCTAGATGACCCTATTAAAGACAGTTTAGAAGCTAATTCTCCTACTCTTCGAGAACAATTATGGCAATGGTTTACTCAAGTTCTAATGACCCGACTTATGACTGCAAGTGCATCCATAGTTATTGTTCAGACTAGATGGCATGAAGATGATCTAGTGGGTCGATTAACAGATCCTACAAATCCTCATTACACAAAAGAAGAAGCTGCAAAATGGAAGATTATCAACCTCCCAGCATTGGCTGGAGAGGATGATCCTCTTGGTAGAAAAGAGGGCGAATTACTGTGGGAAGAAAGATTTGATATGGAGTTTATGATTGCTCAAAGGCGATTAGATCCAAGAGGATTTCATGCTTTGTATCAAGGTCAACCTACACCAGAGGACGGAGATCTGTTTCAGAGATCAGATTTAGTTTTCTATGATAAAGACGAATTACCTGCCGATCTGAGAGTTTATGTAGCTTCCGATCATGCCGTTGGAGTAGATAAGACCCGAAATGATGCAACGTGTTTGCTGGTTGTCGGAGTGGATATGCAAGATGATATTTACTTGCTCGATTGCTGGTGGGAAAAAAGACCTACGGATAAAGTGGTTAATGCAATGTTAGCTATAATGAAGAAATGGAAACCTCTTATTTGGTGGGCAGAAAAAGGTCATATCAGTAAAGCTATCGCACCATTTTTGAAAAAAAGAATGGCAGAAGAGAAAACATATTGCCGAATTGAAGAAGTAACCCCAATTCATAATAAGGTTCAGAGATCTCAGTCAATCATGGGTCGAATGGCTATGAAGAAAGTCAAATTGCCTAAACACTCAGTTTGGACACAAAAAGCCGTAGATGAATTATTAAAGTTTCCTAATACCAGACATGATGATTTTGTTGATGCGTTAGCATGGATCGGAATGGGATTAGCAAGACTGACTACTCCTGGAGGTATAATTAAAAGAGAAGATCCTACTCCAAAAGTAGGAACTTTAGCATGGGTAAAATGGGATTCAATGCAGAGAGAAAGAGCTAATAGAGTCCACAACACAAGTGGAGGTTGGTAATGGCAGAAGATGACAATATAGAAAAAGAATTATCCATTGAGGTAATAGAAGAAGAGAAGAAAGATCCTACGGCAAGAAGAAAAGCCTTAGTTTCTCAATGGCAGTACAAAGTTAAATCAGCCAGAAGTTATCACAAAAACTCATTTGATAAAATGCGTAGGGATATGGATTGTGCATTAAATGGTTTTGATGACAAAGCTTGGTCAGAAGATAAGTATGTAGCCAATATTCTTCAACGTCATGTTCAGCAGAGAACAGCATCATTGTATGCTAAGAACCCAGTTGCCGTAGCTAAAAGAAGAGAAAGGCTGGATTATGAGGTATGGGACGGAGATGAACAGACCTTAATGATGGCATATCAAGCTTCAGAAATGGCTTCAAAACAACAATTACCAGTACCTCCAGAAGCTAGTGCAATTATTCAAGATTACACAAATACGAAAAATAACAGAAAAATGTTGGATAATGTTGCAAAAACATTAGAGCAACTTTTTGATTATTTTATGAAAGAGCAACAACCTACCTTTAAATCACAAATGAAAGGGCTGGTTAGGAGAGTTATAACTACTGGAATTGGTTTTGTGAAAGTCAATTTTCAGAGAGAAATGGATAGAACTCCAGAAGTTTCAGCAAAATTAGCTGATATACAAACTAGACTGGATTACCTAAGACGGATCTCAAAACAAGCGGCAAAAGGGGATATTCAGCAAGACGATCCAGAGATTGAAGCTTTAATGTTATCAATGCAAGCCTTGATGGAAGAGCCTATGATGACTTTAAGAGAGGGATTGGTTTTTGATTTTCCAGAGTCCAATAGCATAATAGTAGACCCAATGTGCAGACAAATGAGAGGATTTGTTGGTGCAAGTTGGATCGCCCATGAAATGTATTTAACGACTGATGAAGTTTATGAAATTTATGATGTAGACCTTAAAGATCATCATAGAAGTTATGATATGAAAGGAATACTCAAGTCAGAGAATGATCCTTATAAGCAGAATGTTTCCTATGATGAATCAAACATGGAAAATTCTGAGGGATTAGTGCAAATTCACGAAATTTACGATAAAAAGTCTGGATTGCAGTATTGCGTAGCTGATGGTTATGATGATTTTCTTAGAGAACCTATGTCACCAGATGTAAGAGTTGAAAGCTTTTTCCCAATATTTGCTCTGGCATTTAATGAAGTTGAGCATAAAGATCATCTATATCCTCCGTCTGATATTCATTTATTACTGCCAATGCAACATGAATACAATCGAGCAAGGCAAGGATTAAGAGAGCATAGAAGAGCTAACAGACCTAAATATGCAACTCCTGCTGGTGTTTTGGAGAGTGAAGATAAGGAAAAGCTGGCTACTCACCCAGCAAATGCCGTTATCGAACTACAAGCTTTAGCGGCTGGACAGAAAGTTAATGATGTTATTCAGCCAGTAGGACAGATCGGAATAGACCCCAATTTGTACGAAGTGAGGACTATCTTTGATGATATTCAGCTCGTAGTGGGCGCTCAAGAAGCTCAATTTGGAGGAGTTTCAAAAGCTACGGCTACTGAAACCAGTATTGCTGAAAGTGCCAGAATGTCGAGTTTGGGAGCTAATGTTGATGATCTGGATAGCTTCATGTCAGAGATCGCAAGGGCATCTGGTCAAGTAATGTTGGCTGAAATGTCTATCGAAGAGGTTAAGAAGATAGTTGGTGCTGGTGCAGTTTGGGCTGATCTTAGTCGTGAAGATATTATGGAAGAGATATTCCTAGAGATTGAAGCTGGATCAACTGGAAAACCGAATAGGGCGGCAGAATTGGCAAATATCGAAAGAATTATGCCGTTTTTATTACAAATTCCAGGAATAGATCCAAAATGGTTAGCAAAAGAACTGCTGAAACGTCTTGATGATAATTTAGATCTTGCTTCAGCATTTGCAGAGAAAATTCCGTCCATTGTAGCTATGAATAACTTACAAGGACAAGGAACTGGTGATCCAGCCTTACAAGGAACACCACAAGGAGGTGCAGATAATGCTCCTCGACAACTTCCCCCTGGTGGTACTCCACCAATAGGGAATATTTAGTGTGTCTATCATGTTGATAGAAACGATAAACAAGTATATAATACTCAACAAGTTATTTGAGAAAGGACGAACAAATGGCAGATACAGCCGAAGAATTAGATCCGTCCACTAATTCTGAAAACCAGGACGATCAAAAAACGGATTCGTCAGCCGTTGAAAGCGAAACAGAAGAGGAACTATTAGCAGTTATCGAAAATGCTATTGATCCTCAGACGGAAACGGAATCGCAATCCGAAGATGAGGTGAAAGATGGTAGTCAAGAAGAGCAAAGCGAAGCCGAAACCAAAGCAGAAGAAAGTTCAGAAGAACCTAAAAGTTCAGAAGAAAGTTCCAATGAAGAGGAAGAAGCAAAGTTACCCCCTTTCCATAATCACCCTCGTTTTAAGCAAGTTACTAAGGAGCGAAAAGAAGCTTTGGAGCAACTCGATTTGGCTAAGAAAGATCAAGAAGAATACCAAAAGATTACTGGATTTCTTACGAAGAACAATCTCTCTGCTGATGAAGCGGCTCAAGGTTTTCAAATAATGGCATTAATGAAGTCCAATCCCGAAGAAGCTATTAAGGCTCTTGAGCCTTATATGAGCCAACTTCAGACTGCGACTGGACAAGTTTTGCCAGATGATATTCGTGAAAAAGTAGATCAAGGCTATATGGACGAGGATATTGGAAAGGATCTATCTACTGCTAGAGCTGAAAACAATAGATTGAAGCAACAAATTCAATCCTTTGACCAGCAACAGCAAATGGCACAACAAAAGCAGAATTTTAATTCTTTAGCGAGTGCTGTTACAGATTGGGAAACTAAAACTGCTCAGACTGATCCAGATTATAAACTTATCGAAAATGAAGTTAATGATCGTGTAAGGGTCATGGTGATGGAGAAAGGTCAACCTCAGACTAATGAACAAGCGATTTCTATTGCAGAAGAAGCTTATAAAGAGGTCAAAGGTAGGCATGGATCAAGATTCAAAAACCCAATAAAAGCGACTCAAGGTGGAAAACTAGGTGGAACTCCTATGCCAGAGCCAAAGTCTTTAACTGATGTTATTGACATGGTTCTTAGTGGTTCTTCCTAAATAATGGAGTAAAAAATGGCATTTTCATCAGCCGAGTTAGCAAACATAGCTAACGCATCTCTTGACTATTATATAGACAAGGGCAACGTACACTCCCAAACTTTAGCCGATAAGCCTTTGCTAAAAATGTTAGATGGCAAAGCAAAATCTTTTCCTGGTGGTAAAGCTGACTTATCTGTTGCAGTTAAAGGAGTTTACACAACATCCGTAGCTGGTTATACGCATAACGATACTGTATCTTATGCAAACCCAGCCAACATCCAAAGAGCAAATTATGCTTGGAAAGAGCATCATGCTGGTATCTCAGTAACCTTAACCGAACTTAAAAAGGACGGAATAAGTGTTACGGATAGCACAACCTCTTCTGGAACTTCTAATCATAGTGGTCGAGATAAGACTGTTTTGGTAAACCTATTCCAAGACAAGCTCGAAGATATGATGGAAGGTTATTCCAGAGGTATGAACACTCTTCTTTATGGAGATGGTTCTGGTGATGCAAAAGCACTTGCTGGAATTAGATCAATCATTGTTGATGATCCATCTGCATCTGGTACTACAGTCGGTGGTCTATCAACTGTATCTAATACTTGGTGGAGAAACAGAGCAAGTGTCGCAATTTCAACAACATCTGGAGGTCAAGAATTAAGTGATCTTCTGCATACTGAAATGCGACAGTTAAGGCGATATGGTGGTAATCCAGATATTGCCGTTTGTGGATCTGCTTTCTTAGATAGATTGGCAACTGAGTTGAAGAACAAGGGTAATTATACTCAAACTGGTTGGGCTGGCAGTAATGATATTTCCGTTGGAGAAATCAGATATGGCGGTCTTACATTTAAGTATGACCCAGCTTTAGATGATTTAACGATCTCTGGTAAAGATCCAGATAAGCGTTGTTACATCTTAGATTCATCAAAATTGTGTATGTATTACATGACTGGAGAGAAGATGAAAAGACACTCGCCAGCAAGACCAGCAACACAATATGTGATGTATCGTGCGATTACAACAACTGCAAGTTTGGCGGCTCACCAGCTAAATTGTCATGGTGTTTATGAAATTTCATAATTTCATATCCCTTTCCCATGAGGAAAGGACTTACCTCCTTTCCTCTAACTATGGGGGTTTTCTCGGTGAGTTAGGTTTCGGCAGTCCTCAGACAGAAGATCCCCACCATTTTGGAGATTAAATATGGCGAAAAAAAAGAAAATTAAGCGAGGGGGATATTAAATCCCTCTCTCCATTTACAGGAGGTAATAATGGATATTTGTAATTGTACGTTAGCGATTGATGGTGATGTAAGGGCAACCATACAGAAACCTTATGTTTCAATAGCTGAAATTGTTGTTTTACAACATCTACATGGAGGGGATGCTGTAAACAATATTAAGCTTGTGGATATTTCTGCAAAAACAGATGATGAAGAAAGAGACCATTTAGGAAAAATTTATAAAGATGAAAAAGTTATCGAAATTTTTACTCAATATGGAAAACTTCCTCAGACGTTAAAAGATGCAAGGATTCAAGATGTTTTACTTGATCCAGTTTGGCTAAATGATGGCAAGCCTAACCCATTTGCTAAAAAACCAGCTAAAAAGAAAATATCTACTCCCAAAAGAGCAAGGAACGATAAAGGTCATTACATAGCTGATGATCCCAATACACCCGAAAATGAAGCATTTGTAGAGGAATAAGATGGCAAGAGGTACTTCTTTAGGTACGTTAATAACCGATCTTCGAGCAGAAGTAGGTCACTCGTTACAACCTAGTCTTGGCAAGGCAACCAGAGATGTCTTAATAAATACACTCCAGAGAGAGCAAAGACGTTTATGGGATGATTACGATTGGAGCTTTTTAAAGGTTAAAAGAGATATAACCATTAGTGCTGGTCAAAGATATTATGATCTCCCAAGCGATATTGTTTTTGAAAGGATAAAGCGAGTAGAGTATAAACATGGGGATGTTTGGGATAAATTGCACTATGGTATTGGTGCTAACGAATATAATCAATGGGATAGTGATAAGGATGTTCGTTCATCCCCATTAAAGAAGTATGATAATTATGAAAATAATCAGATAGAATTTTATCCAGTACCAGCAAATAATAGTGCTTCAGATGGTACGGACTCAGTTAGGGTCTACGGAATAAGAAACCTTAGTCCTCTTATTGCTGAATCCGACACGGCTGATTTAGACGATCAGCTAATTGTTTTATTTTCTGCGGCAACCATTCTGCAAAGACAAAAACAAAATGATGCTCAACAGAAGTTAGCTCAAGCTACTGCTCATTATGCCCGATTAAAGGCAAGAAATTCAAAATCAGAAACATTTATTATTGGGGGAGGAGAGCCAGAAGGCTTATACAGACCAGCCGAGCCTCCTTTAATAGCTAATACGAGCAGTTAAGAGGTGTTAAATGCCGTACATTCTTGTAGAGGACTTTAGAAACGGACTTGATTCAAGACGTATGAACGTCACCTCTACTCCAGGATCGCTGGTTACTCTTACAAATGCCCACATTACAAGAGGAGGAGAGATTGAAAAACGTAATGCTTTCGTTGATCTTGCTGACTTACCATCAAATACAACTGGCTTGGCGGCAGGTGGAGGTCAGATATACGTTTTTGGTAGCGTTGCTTCTAGTTCTGTCACTTTTGCTAGTGGTACACCGAGTAATATCAACTATGTAAGACTTCAGCACCCCTCTGGAGAAGCTTTAACAGAGGTTCTATCAGTCGATTTTTTCAATGGAAAGGTGTATGCTTCTGGACGATTTGCAGATGGTAGGATCTATCATTATTATGATGGGACTAGGATCACAGACTGGTTTGATGGTCGAGCAAGAAACCAATTTCAAGTAACTGCTGGAACTTTAGGTGGAACGAGTGCTACTGGGTCTTTTCAAGTAACTGGAGGAACGTCTGTTTCTGGAAATATCCTCAGAACTTTAACTGTTAATAACGTCAGTATAATGAATACGACTGTTCAACATACTGGGAGCAACAATACTACAGCTACGGCAGTTAGAGATGCCATAAATGCCTATACCAGCACAAGTGGATATACGGCTACAGTATCGACAAATACTGTCACGATTACTGCTCCCTCTCATGGAATTTCTTATAACAATTATCAAATTGCGGTGGGTTTAGATGGATTATTTACTGTTGGAACTATTACTCATTTATCTGGTGGGATTGATAACGCTGTTACTGATATTACAGTAGATGGGGTTTCAATTATTTCTTCTCAAGTAGCTTGGAATACTTCTCATAGCAATACGGCAAATTTAATAGCAACGGCAATAAATGACTCTGCTAGTTCACCAGAATATGAAGCAACTGCCGTTAATCAATATGTAAATATAATATCAAAAACGTCTGGAACATCCTTTAATAATAAGGCTGTTGTAATAACTGTTTCTGGCAATGTAACTACTGCATTTCAGCCAACAAGTCAGAATTACTTAGATGGTGGTGCAGATGCTAGTTCATCATCAACGTATACTCCTGGAGCTTTTATTCGACCAGTAAAGACAAAAATGTATTCCTTATCGGACTCATTACTGCATTATTCTAGTGTAAACGATCCAACTGATTGGAATACCGGATCTACTGGTGCTGGGTTTATTAACCTCCAAAACCATGCTAGAGGATCAGAAGATCTGAAAGCCGTAGCAAACTATTTTAGTAATGTGGCAGTTTTGGCAGAACAAGCCGTTCAGATCTGGTTTGTAGATGCAGACGAAACAAAGAACCAGCAAGTCCAAGTGCTGAATAATACTGGAACTATTGCTCCAGATAGCGTTGTAGAATTTGGAGATAATGATGTTTTTTATCTCTCAAATTCTGGAATAAGGAGCTTGAGGGCAAGAGATTCTTCTAATGCCGCCTTTGTAGGAGATATAGGTAATCCGATAGATGATCTAATTGTTGCCGATATTCAAGCTAATATTCTTAATGCTAGAAAGGGAACGGCTATCCATGAGCCTAGAGATGGGCGATATTTACTTGCAATCGGTAGTAAAATATATGTTTTTAGCTATTTCCCAAGTTCAAAGGTTAGTGCTTGGAGTATTTATGAGCCAGGATTTACTGTCGATAAATGGGCTTATGATGGGACACAAATCCTCGCTAGAAGTGGTAATAAGCTTTATTCCTTGGGTGGAGCTAACGGAACGAGCTACGATAACTCTACTGTAACTGTTCAAATGCCTTTTCTGGATGCTGGTAGACCAGCTACCTTTAAGGATTTTCAGTCAATGGATATAACGTGTGAAAACACTTGGAATGTATCTATAGCTACAGATCCCCAAGATATAACAGTCTTACAAGACGTTGGGACAGTAGCAAATACAACTTATGCTCAAGGAAGAGCATCAATCGTAGGTTATTCAACTCATATTGCACCTCGATTAACGTGTTCGACAACTGGATCGGCAAAGATCGGTAATTTGGCTATCCATTTTAATGAAAGTGAGTCTGGATAATGTTTAGAAAAGCATCATCACAAGACGTACATTATGTCGCTATGAACATGAGAAGCCGAGATTATGACGAAATATCTTGTGTCACATGGGCAGAAGATCGAACACAACTAGCAACTTTTCTTACTAGAGGTCTAAATGAGCATGATAATGTCTACTGTTTTTATCAAGAAGATCCGATTGCGATATTATCTTACATCCCAATAAGACCTGGGGTTTGGAATTTAGGTATGTTTGCAACTGATAAGATTAAAAAAGTCGGTGGCTTTCTGACAAAGACTGTAATTCGAGATATAATACCAGCATTAGATAATGCAAAAGCACACCGAGTTGAGTGTCAGTCGATAGAGGGTTATGACCAAGTGCATAAATGGTTGGAGTTCATAGGTTTGAGAAAAGAAAAGATAATCCCAAAATATGGTAGAAATAAGGAAAATTTCTATACCTTTGCGTATGTTCGGGAAGATCAAAAGCCTGGAAGTTTAAAATGGCATAAAGGAGAGATAGTCTAATGTGTTTTGGTGATGGTGGTGCTGGTGCAATGAAAGATGAAGCTTCTCGACAGAGAGCTGAAGAAGAAGCACGACAAGGTAGAATTAGAGCTGGAAGAAAGAAGATAGACGATACTTTCTCTAGTTTTGATGATGCTTTTTATGATAAACGCAGACAGTCTTATTTAGATTATGCAAACCCACAATTAGACGATCAATATAAGAAAGCAGTCAGCGAACTTACGTTAGCTCTAGCTCGCAACAGTCTATCTAATAGCTCTGTTGCGGCTAGGAAAAATGCTGAACTACAGAAACAACAAGGAATACAAGCTAGAGCCGTTGCAGATAAAGCCAGAGAATATGAAACTGGAACTAGGAGTGCAGTAAATATGGCTAAATCTGATCTTCAAACTCAAAATATGTCATTAGCTGATCCTACATTAATTGCCCAAAATGCTGCAAATCGTGCGATTGCTTTAACGGATTTACCAGCTTATTCGCCATTAGGAGCTTTATTTGCTAATGCTACGGCTGGATTAGCAACACAGATGGACTTAGAGAGAAGAGATAAGAACAGATATGATTTAAGTGGATTATTTGGATCTTCAGACTCTTCAAAGGTGGTAAGTTAGATGATTGAGGAAAGACTAATACCTAAGACTACATACCCTTATCCTCATCTGTATATGGCAGTAGGAGAGGTGGTAAAGCTTATGATGTGCAGTCCAGCTCATAGGCATTACACAATGGAACATATTGATAGGTTAGTTATTCCAGCATTAATTAAGAACAAATGCCAAGTTTTTTATAATAATGAAGATGGCGATATGATTGGGTTTATAAGCTATACCTTTTTAAAATCCGATAGGGAATATATGTTTCTGGATCGGCAAGGGTTAATAGATTGGGATGATTGGGAAACCAAATCAACAGAGGGCAATTTATGGGTAATGGACGTTATTGCTCCTTTTGGTGGAGCTAAGAAGATGTGTCGAAAAACAGCAGAACAACTTTCTGATGAATTTCCAGGACGAAGAGTATTTTTTAGAAGATCACTTCAGAATGATCGAATTAGTAGCGTGGTTTTAAAGAATAAAGGAATTATAGAAAGCGAGGGAGTACACTAATGAGTAGCGATAGTTCACCAACTCAAACATACGGCTCAACTCAAAAACAACAACAAAACCAATCTGATGCCGTTGAACAACTGCAAAAGAAAAATACGCAACAAGATGATGCTAGAGAAGCTTTGAAGTCTGCTAATGCCGTCGATAGATTTATTGCAAATAGAAATCCCTTTAGTCCAGATGGATTTGTTTCACGAATAAATAGAAACCACAGAGATAAGATGATCGAAGCCGTAGCTCAAGGGGGAGAACCTATTTTTGATAACGCTGGTCAAATACAAGGAGTACAAACACCAGTAAAAGGTTTATTTGGATTGGATCAATTTGAATATGTTGGAAACCCCGATTACAACATTAATGCTGGTTATGATCAAAACGTAGGAAATGTTGGTGGGAATTATGGTCAAGTCTTAGGAGCTGGAGCAGATACACCGACTGCCTTATCTATTGCTAATACACCAGCAGAATTAGATGCTTATTATGGTCAAGGAGCTTATGATCCTCGTAGGACTGGTAGTAGAGGTGACAATACTCCTATGTCTGAATTAGACCAAGCAAGATCAGCAAGAGCTGATGCTTTAAGGAATAAGCAATCAGAATTGGCTACCGCTTTTGGTTCATTTACTGATGATTACTATAATGATCTTGGAACAAGCTATTCAGAATTTAACACTCCTCTTCTTGATACGGCTTATGATGATGCCGTTAGAGGTATTTGGGACGGATTTAAGGGTGCTGGGTTAATGACTTCTCAAGGTCTGAATACTCAGATGGCAAATTTAGATGCCCAAAAAGCCATTGAACAGCAAAGATTAAAAGACTCGGCAAACACCTATTCTATGGATCAAAGAGGTCAGATAGATAAAGAACGAACAAAACTGGGTGAGCAATTATCAGCATTAGCTGGTGGAGCAACGGATATTGACTCTATAAATCAGCAAACAAATGCTATTACGAATTTTGATATTGCTGGGAAAATAAACAAATTAAAGAGTCCTAATGTTAAATCCAGCATGGACTTCTTTTCTGATTTTAACAAAGTGCCAGAAACAGCTACGGCAGATCCAGTAGCTACGTTTGCTGGAACACCTAGTCAAGTTTCGCAATCAATGATGGGGACAGAAAACCCCTATCAAGGGCTAGGAATACAAACCCCTTATAGTGGAAGTTCAACAAAGGTGATAACATAATGTGTGATCCAATTTCAATAGCAAGTGTGGCGGCTCAAGGAGTCGGTGCTATGATGCAAGCAAATGCTGGTAGACAAAGAGATGAAGCGAGAAAAGGCTACATTGATGCTGACCAGGAAAGACGAATGGCAAGAGAAAATGAAGCAAGAGGAGCAATAGACAAAACGACTGGAATGTTTGGTCAAGATAAGTTCGGTTCTGGAATGACTAACGAAACTACTCGTTTGGCTGGTTTGTATGATGATGCGACCAATAGAAATAAAATGCCTACACTTCCGACTGGTGGAGGTGTCCCTCAGTTAATTGCCGATACAAATAAAATGGAAATGGATAAAGTTATTGCTGACACAATTAAGCAAAATCAAAATTTGGCAAAACTTAATGCTTTTGGCGATTTTCTATCTAATCGAGTCAACCCACAGATGAATGAAAGTGCTTTGACTTCTCAAATGATGGGTCATTTTATTCGAGGTGATGCTAATGCTCTTGAAACTGAATTAGATGCGGCAAACAGAAAAGCATACAGTCCTTTGGCTCAAGTATTGATGGCTGGAGGGCAAGTTGGAACAAATTACGGATTAATGAAACCAAAGGCTTAAAATATGGCAACACGATATAACCCCTATGCAATGGATGCAAATTTATCGGCTGGTATAAGTAATCTTACGAAAGCCTTAATAGGATCTGCCTCAGATGATGCGGCAATAGCAAGAGCTAAAGCAAGTATGGCTTCTGCTGGTGCTAGCAATGCCTTAACTAAATTACGAAATGAGCAAACAATAGGTGAAGCTAATAGAAATAAATTTTTGCAGAATTATACTGGTGGCATTGATAAAGCTCTTGGAGATGCAAATATTGTTAAGTCGCTTTTTGGAAATTTAGGATTGCCAGAAAGTGAATATGTCGAAAAAAATGTTGCTTTTGACGATCCGTTAGTCACTCCAAAAGGAGGTGTAAGTCCAGGATTAGCACAAGCTTTTTATGGTGATTTAAACAAACCAATACCCTTTAAAGGCAATGCTCCTATTAATTACGATCAAGAAGCTATGGCTGGATTGGTAAGAAGTTTATTTGGTGGCACTCCAGGAAATCCACAACAAGCTTCAGAAATGGGCATAAACCTACAAGAAATGGGAATGAATAAGATAGCAAGAGATCTTATCTTAAATAGTGGTCAAAGTAATACGGCAATGGCAAAAGCATTACTGGGAGATCCAAGTGGACAATATGACGAAGTTGGATCAGCTAAATACAAAGTTGATAAAGAGAGTGAAACAGAAATTGAAAAGAAAAGAGTAGAGGGCAAAACGGATATTAAGGTTGCTGAGATAGGTTCTGAATCAGACCAAATCATAGCAAAAGGGAATTTCTCTAACAAAACTGATCTAAAGAAATTGGATCTAAAATCTGCCGAAAAAATTGAAGCAAATAGATTAAAAGCCGAGGGTATATACAAAAGATGGGAAGCTGAAGAGCTAAATAAAACAAATTTAAAAATTAACGAAGAAAAACTTATCTTAGAAGAAAAAATCGAAACACTAAAAATTAAAGCAAAAACAGCTAACGATAAAGAAAGGCTTAAACTCGAAAAACAAATGAAAGAGCTTGAGATTAAATCTAAAGAAAAAATCGAAAAGATAAAGAATGAAACTGTTAGATGGAAGCACAAAAATCAACCAATAACTGCAACAGTTAAACCTGGAGAGAAGATTATTCTTGATGCTGTAACTGGAGCAAGATTGGGTTATGAGCCTAATGAAGATGGTCTATATATGATTGATGGTGGCAGAGATCTTAACAAGCTTAGAGTTAAGATAGGTAAAGAAGATGTATGGCTTTCAAAAGAAGATGCTGAAGCTCTTGGAGTAAAGAAGAACGATTTGGGTCAGTATGTTATTGAGGGATCTGGTTATCCAGATACAGATAAAAAAGAACAAGACGTAGTTGAGGGTTTTAATGACTCCTTTTCTCAAGATTTTATGATGTCGCTTCCAGAAGATATAGGAAATAAATTATCAGAAGATCGTTCATCTGTTCTTATGCACATTAGATCAATGGCGTTTAAAGAGCTAAAGAGCCAGATGAATAGAGATATACCTTATGATGAAGCGTATGCAAATGTTACGGCTAAATACTTTACTGGTGTTACAGAAATCGGTGGTGCTATTGGTGATGGTATAGCTCAAGAATTTGTCCCGAATTTCATTATAGATAAAGCAGTAAATTATGCGTTAAAACCAGGCATGACTATGGAAAATTGGAACAATGCTGTTGCCGAAATGAGAAAAACTTTACGAATAGATTTTAAATATCCTTCAGCAACCATTGAGGGAATTCTGGATCATATAAAGGAAAAAGTAAGAGAAGAATCGGCATTAAGAACAGTCGAGCAGTAACATGGAACAATTCAGTTTCTTTGATGACGAAGAGCCAGAGCAGAAACCAGAAAAATCTGAGAATTCTTCAAGTAATGTAAGTAGTGGATTTAGTTTTTTTGATGATGAAGATGAACCAGCATCAACTACTTCTAATACTGACACTCCCTCAAACACGGACTCATTTTCTTTCTTTGATGATCCAGTAGTTAGTAATCCAACTGCTAAAGCCACAAATAAGGTGGTTCAAGATGATCTGTCGGGGGATCTAGGCAGTCCTCCAAATGCTGGTGAAGGTTCACCCTCCCAATCTTCACAACTGGATTCCTCGACAGAGCAAAAAAGCTTTTTAGATGAATATTTAGCTCCTACTCAAGCCGAAACTCCAGTACGAAATACATTAACTCCTTATACCTCTACCTATGATGCTGGTGTTCAGTCCACTACTTTCCTGGAGAATGAGCTTGCAAATATTAAGCAAGACAAAAAACAGTTTAACGAAAAGAAAGAGATCTCAAGATTAGCAAAAGAAAAAGAGGAAAAGCTACGAGCAGATTATAAGACAATTCTGGAAAGCACAAATCCAGAAGCCGTAGCAATGAGGGATAAAATATTCAATATTAAGAAT